>OKWR01000157.1_pt1 | contig 93709 bp, 101 predicted proteins | sample 1607101 | NCBI WGS metagenome assembly OKWR01 (sample SAMN04414076, study PRJEB24778) | human gut metagenome | material: faecal | host: Homo sapiens
AGCGAAAGTTATTTACGGATTATGACTATTTACCACCAAAAGTGACGAAGAACCATAAACTTTTTATAGCTCAGGGAAGTTATTTGACAACTGCCACAGATTTTACAATTTCCACGCTGATAAGATCATTTCAAACTCCATTGCTATAACTCACATATCCGCCTAACTATCCCGAGTAAAACGTTAACGAACATAAAATCATTTATTTTACACTGCATTAAAAAAAGTTTCATCTATTGATATTAAGCAAGATAGAATACAAGCATCGCATATCAAGACGAATCTATTAAATATATTTTAGTGATCAGCAACATGTTTTACACACATTTCCTTCAATAAAGAAGCATGGAAAACGAAATTAATTCATAGCTTTGCCTAAAACCTTGATAGATCAACCTATAAATACTATAATACCATGGCTACCATCGCTCTCGACATAGGCGGCACCAAAATAGCAAGCGCTATATTCCTCCCTGACGGAAGTATGTTGTTCAACCGAAAGCGCCTGCTGAAAGGAAGAACGGGACACGAAGTAGGCAAACTTGCCGCAGAAATCCTTGCTAAACTCCTGACTGTTGCCCGCAGAAGCCGTATTCAGATTGACGGTGTCGGTATATGTGTCCCCGGCATTGTCTATTCGCAGACGGGACGTGTATGGGCCCCGAACATCCCCGGCTGGGAAAACTACCCGCTACAAGAAGTACTCCGTACCGTAACGGCACCGGATATAGAAATCTACATCGACAGCGACCGTACTTGCTATATGTATGGAGAAATGTGGCAGGGAGCAGCCAAAGATTGCCATAGTGCAGTATTCATTGCCGTAGGAACCGGTATAGGTGCAGGAATCATTATCGACGGGCACGTGTTGCACGGTGCAAGCGACATCATCGGTGCTACCGGCTGGATGGCACTGCAACCTCCCTATAAAGAAGAATACGACGCCTGCGGTTGTTTCGAATATTATGCCTCGGGAAATGGTATCGGAGCCAGAGTGCGGGATGCAGTCCGTGCAAATAAAGCTTATAAGGGACGCTTACGTCAAAAACCTATCTGCCGCATTTCCGCTTATGATGTATTCAGCGCATACAATGAGGAAGATCCGATTGCAGTTTCCGTACTGCACAAAGCCATAGAAATGTGGGGAATGGCCTCTGCCAATTTTGTCAGCCTGCTGAATCCGCAAAAGATAATCTGGGGTGGAGGTGTATTCGGCCCTGCCGGTATCTTCATAGATGATATCTACAAAGAAGCCTGCAAATGGGCACAACCGCTCAGTATCAAGCAGGTGGAATTTGTAGCCTCTCAATTATCCGGTAACGCCGGACTGATAGGAGCTGCTTTTCTCGCTATAAAAAAGCACCTGTACGAGTGATCTTACCACCTTATCATTTTTATTAATAATAATATGAGTAGTTACAACAAGAATCTGGTTTTCACGGCTGCGTGCATCGGTATGTGCTTCTTTGGCATTTCGATGATCACCCTGGGCTCGGTACTACCGTCTCTCACCACCAAACTGGGTTTGGACAATCTCCAAGCCACCGCACTGGTGACGTTCTTGCCTCTCGGTTTATTGGGAGGCTCCCTGTTGTTCGGTCCTATCGTAGATCGCTTCGGACACAAAGCATTGCTGCTGCTCAGTTGTCTGGTCGTGTTGCTCGGACTGGAAGGAATTGCTTTCTTCTCAAGTATCCCATTGTTGCAACTCTCCATTATCGGCATCGGACTGGGAGGAGGAATTCTGAACGGTGAAACAAATGCTTTAGTAGCAGATATTTCCGATGAAGCGGAGAAAGGGTCACGCCTTAGCCTGTTGGGAGCATTCTATGGTATCGGTGCGCTGGGAATTCCTGTGTTACTCAGTTTCCTGTCCGAATATTATTCTTTTGAAATTATACTGCAAGGCACAGGCGTTGTAATGTTGGCAGGTATTCTGTTCTGTCTCGGTGTACGCTTCCCCGCCCCCAAACAACCGCAAGGATTCCCAATCAAAGAAGGACTGGGGTTGTTAAAAGAAAGCAGCTTATTATTACTCAGCCTTATCCTCTTTTTCCAAAGCGGTATCGAAGGTGTATGCAACAACTGGACTACACTCTACCTGGGACAAACCACCAACATCCCCGAAAACCGGGCGCTCATGGCACTGACTTGCATGGTGGCCGGACTGACTGTTGCCCGTCTGTTGCTGGTAGTTCTCTTCAAAAAGATAAAACAGGAAACTGTTCTTCGCGCCAGCCTGATTACGGCCGCAATAGGTTTTGCACTGCTGACTTTTTCACCGGACTTTGCACGTGCTGCCATAGGCATGGTGCTTGTCGGTGCAGGACTGGCATCTACTTTCCCCGTCATACTCAGCATTGTCGGCAGTCGGTACGCTTCCCTGTCGGGAACGGCATTCAGTGTGGCCCTTGTTATAGCTCTGATCGGACAGACATTACTGAACAGCCTCACGGGAATTATCTCGCAAGGATACAGTATCGTTGTGTATCCTTATATGATGATTGCCTCCCTGCTCATCATGCTTCTATTGTTTAAACGTTCACTCAAATAAAAGAAATTATTTACCCCCTAAAAATCAAAAAAAATATGTTAGCACTTGAATGGTTAAAAAACGCGCATGGCATCATGGAAAAACTGGAAGCCACGCAATTGGAGAATATCAAAAAGGCAGCCACCGCTATGGCAGATTCCATCGAAGCCGGCCGTTGGGTACACACCTTCGGATGTGGTCACGCAACAATCCCCGTTGAAGAGATGTATCCTCGTATCGGTAGTTTTGTAGGTTTTCACCCACTGTGCGAACTTCCGCTGACATTCTTTACACAAATCATCGGCCAAATGGGTATCCATCAATTCCTGTTTCTGGAAAGAACAGAGGGTTACGGACAGGCAATCATGAAGAATTATGATTTCGATTCCAAAGATTGCATCTGGATTTTCTCTCACACAGGAATCAATGCAGTAAACATCGACATGGCACTGGAAGCTAAAAAGCGCGGTATGAAAGTAATCGTTTACGGCTCAGCCGGAGAAACTGGCGACAAAGCAAGCCGTCATTCCAGCGGTAAGAACCTGTTCCAACTTGCCGATATCATAGTGGACTCCTGCGTGCCTTTGGTAGATGCTTCCGTGCCTTTGAAGAATCACTTCGACAAGGTGGGGCCATTGTCAACCCTGAGTTTCGTTACTATGGTATGGATGACCATCACTACCGTTGCCGAAATTCTGGCAGATCGCGGCGTACATCTGTATATCCATCCGTCACATAACGTACCGGGCGACACTACTGCTCACGAACGCCTGGATGCAGCTATTGCCGAATATCAAAAGAAAGTAAAAATCCTCTAACCCCAAGAAGCCCCAATCATCATTTATGAGTGACGGTAGCCCGCCTCAGCTTTGCCCCCACAAAGCTGGACGGGCTTTTTACAATTAGGAAACATAATTTATCTACACTTTTTCAGTTTTTATCCCTATATTTGCCCTCTAAAGAAATCAAAACAGGATTATGAAACAGATAAGTATTGCAATTCTTCTTTGCCTCTGCACATTGGCAGGCTTTGCACAAAGCGGTCAGCCTCTTGATTTAAAAGATATTGTATCAGGTAAATTCCGCGCTGAAAATATTTACGGAGTCATTCCCATTCCCGGAGACGGGGAACACTATTCGCAAATGAATGCGGAAGGAACGCAGGTCATCAAATACTCTTTCAAGACAGGAAAACAGGTAGAAGTATTGTTCGATGCTGCTACCGCACGCGAATGCCCGTTTAAGACGTTTGACAGCTACAGTTTTTCACCTGACGGCAGCAAACTGCTTATTGCTACAGAACAGGCTCCGATTTATCGCCGCTCTTATACAGCTATACATTATATATATAGTCTGAAGCGGAATGTCAACGGAGAAATCAATAACATAGTAGAAAAGCTTTCAGACGGTGGACCGCAGCAAGCACCTGTATTTTCACCGGACGGAACAATGGTTGCATTTGTACGGGATAATAATATCTATCTTGTGAAGTTCCTCTACGGAAACAGCGAAAGCCAGGTTACAGAAGACGGCAAGCGTAATGCCGTTCTGAACGGTATTCCCGACTGGGTATATGAAGAAGAGTTCTCTTTCAACCGTGCTCTGGAGTTCAGTGCCGACAGCAAGATGCTGGCTTATATCCGCTTTGACGAGACGGAAGTACCCTCTTACAGTTTCCCCGTTTTTGCAGGAAGCAACCCTCATATCACAGCTTTTGAGAAGTATCCGGGAGATTATACCTATAAATATCCCAAAACAGGAGAAGCAAATTCAAAGGTCAGTGTACATACCTTCGATATCAAATCGAAAGTAACCCGCAAGATGCAGGTGCCCTTGGATGCTGACGGGTACATCCCGCGTATCCGTTTCACACAAGATCCTAACAAGCTGGCTATTATCACCTTAAACCGCCATCAGAACCGTCTTGACATGTATTTCGGTGATCCGCGCTCTACGGTTTGCAAACAGGTTCTGCGTGACGAAAGTGACGCTTATATCAAAGAAGGCGTATTCGATAATATCATTTTCTATCCGGAAAACTTCAGCTTCGTGAGCGAAAAGAGCGGTTACAATCATCTGTACTGGTACAGCATGGGCGGAAATCTGATTAAACAGGTTACCAGCGGAAACTATGAAGTAAAAGAATTCCTGGGCTGGGATGCTGATGATAACAGTTTCTATTATATCAGTAATGAGGAAAGCCCGCTGCGCCAGGCTGTATACCAAATTGACCGCAAGGGAAAGAAAACCAAACTTTCTTCTCAACCGGGTCTCAACAGTGCACAGTTCAGTACGAACATGAAATACTACATGAATCGTTATTCAAACCTGAATACTCCCACTGTCATTACTCTAAATGATAATACAGGTAAAGTATTGAGTACGCTTGTTACGAATGATAATCTGAAACAGACTTTGTCCAAATACAGTGTACCCCAGAAAGAGTTCTTCACTTTCAAGACCGGAGATGGGGTAAGTCTGAACGGTTGGATGATGAAGCCAGTGAATTTCTCCGCATCCAAGAAATACCCTGTACTTCTGTATCAATACAGCGGACCCGGTTCGCAACAGGTACTGGACACATGGAGCATCAGTTGGGAAACCTATATGGCTAGTCGTGGTTTCATCGTGGTCTGTGTAGATGGACGCGGAACCGGCGGACGTGGTGCAGAGTTCGAAAAATGCACTTATCTGAATCTTGGCGTGAAAGAGGCGAAAGACCAGGTAGCAACAGCCCAATATATGGGTAGCCAGCCGTATGTAGACAAAAACCGTATCGGCATCTGGGGCTGGAGTTATGGCGGATACATGACCATAATGAGTATGAGTGAGGGAACGCCCGTATTCAAGGCCGGAGTTGCAGTAGCAGCCGTCACTGACTGGAATTACTACGACACAATTTATGGCGAACGCTTCATGCGCACTCCCAAAGAGAATGCTGAAGGATATAAAGGCTCTTCCGCTTTCACCCGGGCAGACAAATTGCATGGCAATTTATTGCTGGTACATGGAATGGCGGATGACAATGTTCATTTCCAAAACTGTGCAGAATATGCAGAACACCTGGTACAGTTGAACAAGCAATTCGATATGCAACTCTATACAAACCGTAACCACGGTATCTATGGCGGAAACACCCGTTATCACCTGTATACGAAGCTGACGAATTTCTTTGAAAAAAATCTTTAAGATCATAAAGTTCACCACAGATTAACACAGATTTTTTTATTCCTTTTTTTATCTGTGTTAATCTGTGTAATCTGTGGTGAACAATAAATCAATATCATGAAAGACAGAGTACGCAAACCCGAATGGCTCAAAATTAGTATTGGAGCTAATGAACGGTATACCGAAACCAAACGTATAGTTGAATCTCACTGCCTGCATACCATTTGCAGTAGCGGACGTTGCCCTAATATGGGAGAATGCTGGGGTAAAGGAACTGCCACCTTCATGATAGGCGGTGACATCTGTACCCGTTGCTGCAAATTCTGTAATACACAGACAGGTAAACCGCTTCCGTTAGACATGGAAGAGCCTACCCACGTGGCGGAGTCCATAGCCTTGATGAAACTATCCCATGCTGTCATCACTTCCGTAGACCGGGATGATCTACCGGACCTCGGCGCTGCGCATTGGGCATGCACCATACGCGAAATCAAACGCCTCAATCCGGAAACTACCATCGAGGTTCTGATCCCCGACTTTCAAGGAAGAAAAGAATTGATATCCCAGGTCATTGAAGCACAACCGGAAATTATCTCCCACAATATGGAAACGGTGAAACGCATCACTCCACTAGTACGTAGTGCAGCCCGTTACGAAACAAGTCTGGAAGTAATACGCCAGATAGCCGACAGCGGAATCACAGCAAAATCAGGAATCATGGTAGGATTAGGCGAAACTCCGGAAGAAGTGGAAGAACTGATGGATGACTTGCGCCGTGCAGGATGTCAAATCCTGACCATCGGGCAGTACTTGCAACCTTCACATAAACATTATCCTGTGGCAGAATACGTTACTCCCGCACAATTCGCTTTTTACAAAGAAACCGGTCTGGCAAAAGGATTCGATCAGGTAGAAAGTGCACCTTTGGTGCGTTCCTCTTATCATGCCGAAAAGCAGGTACGATTTTACAAAAAAGAAACGAAATAAAAACCAATTGCTCTATTTATTTGTTATCTATAAGATAACGACAAAATAAAGTTTGCAATGTCAAAAAGAGGAGTTCTATCATCTAAGTTTAATATGTCTTTGGGATTTATCCCGGTTATCGTATCTATTATATTGTGCGAATTTATAACCCAAGACATTTCCATCTACATTGGTGCAGGTGTAGGGGCTCTTTATAGTTTATATACATTATGGGAAAAAGGAACAAGAATACCCAATTTCTTACTTTATTGCACTACCGGCATGCTCTTGCTTTTGAGCCTGACCACTTTAATCTTCGGTGATTGCAGTTCCCGCGAAATGTTTCCACTGACATTGGAAATCAGCGCTCTCATACCCGTAATTATTATCTTCCTGAATAGGAAAAGATTTCTCGCTCACCAGATTTCCCAATCACAGAAATGTTGCAAACAACTTTTTGCGCAAGGGGCAGAGTCTGCCATTGTAACAACACGGGTAGTTGTCATCATCGCTTTTCTACATTTCCTGGGAGTCTTCATAACAATTCTGTTACCTGGTCCCTTAAGTGAAACTTCCCGGGATGTTTTATTCCGGTATTGTCCGCCAGCTGTATTTATTCTGAGTATATTATTCAATCAGTTCGGAATCCTCTATTTCAATCAGGTAATGGAGCATACAGCTTTCGTACCCATTGTTAATACCAAAGGGGATGTGATCGGCAGAAGCCTGGCAGTGGATGCTATCAACCAGAAAAATGAATATATCAATCCCGTAGTCCGTATCGCTGTTTCCCATAACGGTATGCTGTATCTTCGTCCACGCCCCCAACGCTGTATTCTCGACAGGGGAAAGACTGATATTCCCATGGAATGTTATCTTTTATATGGAGAAACTCTGGAACAAGGCATCATCCGGCTTGTAAGACAGGCATTTCCACAAGCACCGATACAAGATTTACAGTTCAATATTATGTATCACTTTGAAAACAAAGTGACGAACCGTCTGATCTATCTTTTCATTCTTGAGGTAGAAGACGACAATCTTTTACGGGACAAGCAGGTAAAAGACGGAAAGCTTTGGACTTTCCAGCAAATAGAGCATAATTTAGGCAAGAACTTTTTCAGCTGCTGCTTTGAAAACGAATATGAGCACCTGAAGGAGGTTATTTGTACAAGAGAAAAATACAAGGAATTTTAGAAAGATCAGGCACTTTTCCCTGCCACTCCTTTACAGTCTTGGTTTTGATATATTCTCCCTCACACGTAATGTTCGCAGCAATACAGAGTTTGGTTTGCGGACGACAATTTTGCAAAATGTCTTCCACCATTTTATTATTGCGGTAAGGCGTTTCAATGAATAGTTGAGTCTGGTGTTCGGCATAAACCCGCTGCTCCAGAGTCTTTATTTTTTTGGCACGCTCGCCCGGTTCGATAGGAAGGTAACCGTGGAAAGCAAAACTTTGCCCATTGAAGCCTGAACCCATGACTGAAAGAATGATTGAAGAAGGTCCCACCAAGGGCACTACTTTCAGATTCTTCCGTTGAGCAATCGCCACTACATCCGCTCCCGGGTCAGCGACTGCCGGACAACCGGCTTCGGAAATCACTCCCATAGACAGTCCCGCCATCAACGGTTTCAGATATCCCGAAATATCTTCAGGTGATGTATGCTTGTTCAGCGGATAAAAAGTCAGTGTATCAATATCTATCTCCCGGTCCACCTTCTTCAAAAAGCGACGTGCAGAACGCACATCCTCTACTATAAAATGACTAATTCCAAGTATGATCTCCTTATTATAAGAAGGCAACACCATTTCAATCGGTGTATCACCCAAAGTGACGGGCAAAAGATAAAGAGCAGTTTCCACGTTGATAAGTGATAAGTTATTAGTGATAAGTGATAAATGAAAAAAGTTAGTGATGAGCGATTTATCTTGATATGCCATTATACCGCATAGCCACTAATCACTCATCACTAACCGTTAATCACTATATATTACCCATAGATAATGTTTCCATTCTCATCCATATATTCATCCAGTCCTTTTTCATAAGTAGCCATAGCACGCAAGCTCATACCCACGCTGGAGAAACCACCGTCATGGAATAAGTTCTGCATGGTTACCTTACGGGTCAGGTCGGAGAACATTACGATGCAATAATCAGCACATTCGTCGGCCGAAGCATTGCCCAGCGGAGACATACGGTTGGCAAAATCGAACAGTTTATCCATACCCTTCACACCGGAACCGGCAGTAGTCATAGTAGGAGACTGCGAAATAGTATTGACACGTACATTATGTTCGCGGCCATAGATATAACCGAAGCTGCGTGCAATGGATTCCAGCAAAGCTTTTGCATCTGCCATATCATTGTAGCCGTAGAATGTACGTTGTGCAGCCACATAACTCAATGCAAGGATTGAACCGTAATCTGCAATTGCATCCAGCTTTTTTGCAGCCTGTATCATCTTATGGAAAGACACAGCGGAAATATCGAGCGTCTTGCCCAGCATATCATAATCCAAATCATCATATGTACGTTTCTTGCGAACATTCGGAGACATACCAATAGAGTGAAGCACAAAGTCAATCGGCCCGCCCAAAACTTCCATGGAGCGTTTGAATACATTTTCCAAATCTTCTACGCTAGTTGCGTCAGCGGGGATAACTTCACATTTCAATTTATCTGCCAGTGCAGAAACTTCGCCCATGCGAACTGCTACCGGAGTGTTTGACAAGGTGATCGTTGCACCTTCTTCTACTGCTTTTTCAGCTACTTTCCAGGCAATGGACTGCTCATTCAGAGCACCGAAAATAATGCCTCTTTTTCCTTTCAACAAATTGTAACTCATACCTATAATATTAAAGTTGACGGGTATCTAATAAACAAGTCAACAAGGAAATTACTCTTATTGTTCACCTCCTCATCAACTTACATCTTTTTACCCCGTTTACTATTTTGAGGCTGCAAAGATAGCGCAAATTGAACGCATAGCAAAATAAGCTTGCTTATTTTTGCTTTGCTGAAATGCCGCCTATCTTATTTAAAGATATGAACTTTCTGCATAAAAAGCCCGAAAGTGTGCAAAGAAAAGGACAAAACCACAAAAAATCCACCTAAACCAACAAATTGTGCACATGGTTTTAGCTAAAGCCCGATACATTTGCAACCGGTAATTAAGAGGTTTTTTCATAATATTTATTTAAGGTTAGAATTAGGTTAACATGAATCATTTATTATTTCTTTCGCAGGCCACTCGGGAGAGCCGCTTGCGGGAGGATAATAAAAAAGAAAGAAAATGAGAAGTTGAAGAAGCCTGTTAGTTAACAACGAATAACTGATAACTAATAACTTATAACTAAATATAGTATCACAGATGAACACATTTATCAAAAAACTATGGGCACTTGCTGCGCTGGCCCTTCCGTTGTTAACTGTACAAAGTACGGTAAATGCCCAAAACGGAAATTATATAGATGAAAGTATCTATGAGAATTTACCCTTCAATATGCCGAAAGTGGAACACCCCGCTTTTCCGGATTATACAGTCAATATTGTAGATTTTGGCGCTAAAGGAGATGGTATCGTACTGAATACCAAAGCTATCAACGACGCTATAAAGGCAGTAAATGCCAAAGGTGGCGGTAAAGTAATTATCCCCGAAGGCTTGTGGCTGACCGGACCTATCGAGTTGCTGAGCAACGTCAATCTATATACAGAGAAGAACGCCTTGGTGCTGTTCACTGATGATTTCGAGGCTTATCCTATTATTAAAACATCGTTTGAAGGCTTAGATACCCGCCGTTGCCAATCTCCTATTTCGGCATGGAATGCTGAAAATATAGCGATTACGGGACATGGAGTATTCGATGGTTCAGGTGATAGCTGGCGCCCGGTAAAAAAAGGGAAACTGACTGCGGGCCAATGGAGCAGCCTGGTAAGTTCAGGAGGCGTAGTCGATGCATCCGGTAGCATCTGGTATCCCACTGCCGGTGCACTGAAAGGCGCTATGGCTACTAAAGATTTCAATAACCCGGAAGGCATTAATACAGATGAGGAATGGAACGAAATCCGCCCGTGGCTGCGTCCCGTATTGCTGAATATCGTTAAGAGCAAAAAAGTATTATTGGAAGGTGTAACTTTCAAGAACTCTCCCAGTTGGTGTCTGCACCCGTTGTCATGCGAGCATATCACGATTCACAATGTGAAAGTTTTCAACCCTTGGTACTCCCAGAATGGTGATGCACTGGACCTGGAATCTTGCAAGAATGCATTGATTGTCAATAACATCTTTGATGCCGGCGATGATGCTATCTGTATCAAATCGGGAAAAGATGCGGACGGTCGCAGACGCGGCGAACCTTGCCAGAACGTGATTGTAAAGAATAACACTGTATTGCACGGTCATGGCGGTTTCGTGGTAGGTAGCGAAATGTCGGGTGGCGTAAAGAACATCTATGTAACCGACTGTACTTTCCTAGGTACGGATGTAGGTTTACGCTTCAAGAGTACCCGCGGACGTGGCGGTGTAGTAGAAGGTATCTATATTCATAACATCAATATGATCGACATCCCGCACGAAGCCTTGCTGTTCGACTTGTTCTATGGCGGTAAAGGTGCCGGTGAGGAAACGGAAGATGACCTGGAAGGCAGAATGAAATCATCCGTACCTCCTGTAACGGAAGAAACTCCCGCTTTCCGTGATATCCACATCACAAATGTGACTTGCAAAAACGTAGGCCGTGCCATGTTCTTCAACGGACTGCCTGAAATGCCTATCCGCAATGTATACGTAAAAGATGTAGTTGTTACGGATGCCAAGCAAGGTATCGTTATCAGCCAGGCTGAGAATGTTTCTATAGAGAACGTGAAGATAGATACCAAAGGCACAGCGTTGCAGGTGAAACAGGCCAAAGAACTGAAAGTAAACGGGAAGACTTATAATAACTCGGCAACCAAAGCTTTGAACATCGATTTATAAGGTATATAATACCGCTGGTGTATGAAGAAAAAAAAGTAATCATACTGGTCGCTCTGTGTTGTCTGTTTATCCAAGCAGCACAGGGCGATGCTCTTTTCATATTGGAAAGTACAGGTACACAACCGATACAGATGAGAGCGCCTGGAGCGAACCTGCTTTCTAAAGAATGGGACTGATGGGAGAAAAACGTTGGAAAGGACGTTGGATTGGTATGTACGCAAAGAATTCAAACTCAGCAAAACAGTAAGTCATTGACTTGCCCAACAGCAATTCCGGCATCGATGGAATCACACTGAAAAACGGACGGCACTTGCTGGTATATAATCACTGTCGCTACATCAAGGGAAGTTGGAAGTCACCTCTTTTGAGGAAGCCGGCTGGAGGGAATAACTCACAAAGGCGACAGTATTTATATCAAAATGGAAAAGGAATTACGGTAGGTTTGCACTACTTTTGTAGCAAATTAGTTATATATTTAAAACCATGAAGAAGAATATCTTTACAGTATTGCTATTATTGTGCGGTCTTTCTGTCACAGCAGAAGCACAAGAAACCCAAAAGAGTTTCAAGGTGGAAGTAAGTAACACCTGGAACAAGACAAAAGCGGACGAACCGGTAGTAATCAAACTCAGTGAAATCAATCCACAATTCCGGGTACGTTCGGCAATAGTCATGAACGGAAGCGAAGAAATACCTTCGCAACTGGATGACCTGAATGGCGACCTCCGTCCGGATGAACTTGCATTTGTCATCGACCTGCCTGCCAAGAGCAAGAAAACAGTGACCGTCACTCTGTCTTCCGCCAAAAGCGACAAGACTTATCCTGCCCGTGTATATGCCGAAATGCTGGTAAGTGACAAGCGAGGCAAGCATGTCCCCGTGCATTCGGTAACCATTCCGGGAACCAGTAACATCTACAATCAGATGCACCACCACGGTCCGGCTTTCGAATCTGAGCTGGTGGCTTATCGCCTGTACTTTGACAAGAAACAAACAGTCGACATCTACGGCAAATTCAATAAAGGCTTTGAAATCAAAGAATCACAGTTCTATCCCACCGATGAACAACTGGCACGTGGCTTCGGCGACGATGTCCTGTTGGTAGGCGGCAGCTGCGGCTTGGGCGCACTGAAAGGCTGGGACGGCAAGAAATCCACTCATATCGAACCTGTATCCACGCTTACCGAGCGCATCATAGCCTACGGTCCGGTACGAACCATCGCCGAAATAGAAGTGACAGACTGGCAATATCAAGGTTCGGAACTACGCATGACGAACCGCTACACCCTCTACGGCGGACACCGCGATGTGTTTGTGGAAACCTTCTTTGAAGAACCGTTGAAAGACGAAATCTTCTGTACCGGTGTAATAGACATCAAAGGCTCTGTATCTTACTCCGACCACAAAGGGCTGATAGGTTGCTGGGGAACAGACTGGCCCGTAAACGACACCGTGAAGTACGCTAAAGAAACCGTAGGACTGGGCACATACATTCCGCAAAAGTACGTAAAGGCCGAAGTGAAAGACAAAGCTAATTACCTGTACACCATCGGTGCCAAAGGCAGCAAATATTTCACCCACAATATCACATTCACTTCCATGAAAGAAACCTTCGGCTATAAAACTCCCGAAGCATGGTTCGCCTATATCCGCGAATGGAAAGAAGAACTGGAACATCCGGCAGTGGTGAAGGTGATAATTTAGCGCATTGCGCTAAATTAAGTGACAAGATACAAGATACAAGTGACGAGTTGCTACGCGATTATGCCAAACGGTACTCGTTAGCTTGTAGCTTAATAGTTTGTAGCGCAGCAACTCGTAGCTTGTAGCTTTGTAGCTCGTAGCTTACTAATAACTAATAACTAAAAACGTATCATGAAAGCAAGAAAGACCTTGATGAGTCTATGCCTGTTGCTCGCCCTTCCGCTGGCAGCACAGCAGAAAAATTATGTTTCCGAGGTATGGGTAGCCGACCAGGGAAACGGTAAGTACAAGAACCCGGTACTCTATGCAGACTATTCTGACCCCGATGCCTGCCGTGTAGGGGACGATTACTACATGACATCTTCCAGTTTCAACTGTTTGCCCGGATTGCAGATACTCCACTCCAAAGATTTAGTGAACTGGACTATCATTGGCGCTGCCGTACCTTACGCTCTGCCCCCAATAGAAACTCCCGAACGTCCTGAACATGGTAACCGCGTATGGGCACCTGCCATCCGCCATCACAACGGTGAGTTTTACATCTTCTGGGGAGATCCCGACCAAGGTGCTTTCATGGTAAAAGCCAAAGATCCGAAAGGACCGTGGACTGAGCCTGTACTGGTAAAACCGGGTAAAGGCATCATCGACACTTGCCCGCTTTGGGACGAGGACGGCAAAGTGTATATGGTACATGCCTACGCAGGTAGCCGTGCCGAACTGAAGAGCGTAATCACCATTTGCGAACTGAACGCTGAAGCCACCAAGGCCATCACTCCGTCACGTATCATATTTGACGGACATGAGGCACACCAGACCTGTGAAGGACCAAAATTCTACAAGCGTAACGGATATTACTACATCTTCCATCCGGCAGGTGGTGTACCTACAGGTTGGCAGGTAGTGCTCCGTTCTAAAAATGTATACGGACCGTACGAATGGAAAACCGTGCTTGCACAAGGTAATAGCTCTGTGAATGGCCCTCACCAAGGTGCATGGGTAGATACCCCAACCGGCGAGGACTGGTTCTTCCATTTCCAGGATGTAGGTGCTTATGGCCGACTGGTGCATCTGCAACCCATGAAATGGGTGAATGACTGGCCTATAATCGGTATCGACAAAGACGGTGACGGTTGTGGTGAACCTGTAATGACTTACAAGAAGCCGAACGTAGGCAAGACATATCCCATCTGCACTCCGCAGGAAAGTGACGAGTTCGACGGCTATACTTTATCTCCACAGTGGCAGTGGCATGCCAATATCAACGAAAAGTGGGCATACTACGCAGGAGACCAAAGCATCGTACGCCTGTATTCTTATCCGGTAGTGAAAGAATATAAGAATCTGTTCGATGTTGCCAATCTGCTATTACAGAAGGCTCCGGCACCCAACTTTACTGCTACCATGAAACTGACTTTCAAACCGGTAGATAAATACAAGGGCGAACGTACCGGATTGGTAGTGATGGGTATGGACTATGCCGGACTGATCCTGGAGAATACGGACAAAGGGCTGGTTCTCTCGCAAGTATCCTGTCTGAAGGCAGACAAAGGCACACCGGAACAAGTAAACGGTACGGTAGACCTGACAGACAACACCATCTATCTGAAAGTAAAATTCAGCAGCGATGCCAACAAGAAGATTTCGAAGAGTGAAGGCGGACATGACTTGCTGGTTATGTGTGACTTCAGCTATAGTCTTGATGGAAAGAAATACCAGCCTCTTGGCAAGTCATTCCAGGCAAAAGAAGGAAAATGGATCGGTGTCAAGGTAGGTACTTTCTGTACCCGTCCTGCAATTACTACCAATGACGGTGGTTGGGCAGATGTAGACTGGTTCCGCATTACGAAGAAATAAGATTTTTCTAAGCGTGCAAGTTACGCGATAATACAGAGCCTCCGGATGTATAAGTGTATGACATCCGGAGGCTTTTTGGGTACGGAAATAAGGCATCGAAAGGAAATAATTTATCATTTTAAACAGTTTATTTATTTGAATTTATCAACAATGAAAGTCCTTTTCGCAAGCAGCTGATTATCAGATGCATTATAATAATGGTATCTCAGTATACGACTGAGGCAGTCTCAGTATGATACTGAGGTACCCTAAGCATACGACTGATCTCACAAATATCTTGTTGTGTAAATATTGATCATCTGTATATGGGGCACCTATCATAAAAGATCATCGTTTTGCTCATAACGGAAATAGTAATGAATCAAATGATCAAGTAATACTATCTTAATTCTCCTCCTCCGGGGAGGAGGAGTACCCCAACGGGGGGAGGTGGTAGGTGAGAACATAATTCCTTATTTATATGATTCATAGGTATTTTTTGCTTTACCTACCACTCCGCCCTTTGGGCACCCCTCCTCCGACGGAGGAGGGGAATTGAGTACTCTGTCTACATAATAATTGAGTACTCTGTCTACATAATATTGGAATTATCATTTAGCTCATATCCCACCCTGTAGTATATCCCTCAATTTTCTTTTTTTTCTTTCCTCTGCAACTAATTCCCTAACCGGGCGTCTTATGTATAAAAGACTATCTTAAGATGGAACAAAATAATAAGGAAAAACAGTTCACTTCCCTCATCGAGGAATACAAGCGAGTGATCTATAAAATCTGCTACATGTATGCAACGGATGGAGATAATTTTAAAGATCTCTACCAAGATGTAGTAATAAACCTTTGGAAAGGCTTCGAGGGGTATGAAGGAAAGGGTAAACCTTCTTCGTGGATTTACCGCGTGGGATTAAATACCTGTATCTCTTTCTACCGCCAGCAGCAACGCCGGGGCGAACATACTTCCTTGGATTCCCTCTATGGCTTGGAAGCAGAAGATAGTGAAACGACCAAACGCTTGAAAGAGATGTATCGCCTCATTGCGGGACTGGACAAGTTTGAACGTGCCGTCATCTTGCTGTGGCTGGATGAAAATTCTTACGAAGAGATTGCGGAAATTGTCGGTGTGCCGCGCAATACCGTAGCTTCAAAATTGAAACGAATTAAGGATAAACTTACAAAACAAGCGAATAGCTAAAATAAAACAGATTATGGAACTGGAAGAATTAAAACAAAATTGGAATATAATGGAAGAAAGGCTCGGGCGTCTGGAAATGGAGCAGCGCCAGCAACTAAATAGTAAGGTGGTCAGCAAAGTAAAGCAGGTACAGGATCGTGTGTTGCGGCGATTTACGGTTTTAGTGCTTTGTCTACCTTTCATGTCTTGGCTTTTGGTGCGCAATCAAGCATATGATTTCAGCGTACTGACGTGGATATTGTTGTTTCTGTTTGTAGTTGTGATACTCGCCCGGCAACTTACGTGGATGTTGCTGCTAAGGAAGATTGATTGCCTGAAGATGACTGTACGTGAAGTGTGCCTGGCGGAGAGTCGCTTCCGGATGTCTTTCAAAGTGGGAATAGCTGGGAGTGTGTTGTGTGCCGTACCTTTGCTGGCAAGTATGATATGGGATATGTCTCAAATGGGTGATCGCTATATATTAATAGGTGCCTGGACTGGGCTTGTCGTAGGGTTGCTGATAGGAATCCGTTTGTTCCTCAAAGCATGGAGCGGGATAAAAGAATTGAAAGAGGCAATAACGGATTTACAGTAGTCATCTTAAAAAAAATGAAAGTCCCCCTTCCATCCCGGAGACTCGAATAGATCGGAGTTTCCAATGGGTGGAAGGGGGACTTGTTTTTATTGAACCGTTTGTTACGGTAGGACTATGTCTATTTTAGAACTGTACCTGCGGTGCCGTTTCAGCTCCTTCGGAAGCTTCAAAGTAAGCACGCTTTTCGAAACCGAACAGACTTGCAAGAATGTTCTTCGGGAAGCGGCGGATGGCGGTATTGAAGTTCTTTGCTGCATTGTTGAAGTTGGTGCGTGCCACGTTGATACGGTTTTCAGTACCTTCCAATTGAGCTTGCAGTTCCAGGAAATTCTGGTTTGCTTTCAAGTCGGGGTAATTCTCAGTAATGGCAAGCAACTTACCCAATGCAGAAGTTACCGCACCTTGAGCTTTCTGGTATTCAGCCAACTTTTCCGGAGTCAGATCGTTAGCATCTACTTTAATTTGAGTAGCCTGGCTGCGAGCCTCTACCACACCTTCCAGAGTCTCTTTTTCATGAGAAGCGTATCCTTTTACCGTACTAACCAGATTCGGAATCAAGTCGGCACGGCGTTGATATTGTGTTTCAACGTTTGACCATTGTCCGCTTACGTTTTCATCCATAGTTACCAGTCCGTTATAACCAGTGACACCCCAAATGACGAGGAGAGCTAAAACAACAAGAATGATAATAGTTGATTTCTTCATACTTTTCTTTTATTAAATGATTATTATTAATTAGCTACAAGTTGCGAGCTACAAGCTACGAGTTGCTGCGCTGTGATACCGAAAGGCACTTGTAGCTTGTAGCCCGTAGCTTGTCACTCTGAGAGTTTCAACTCTCAGAATCGGGAACCGGCACCTCCGCCACCTCCCATACCTCCACCGAAGCTGCCTCCGCTGAAGCCACCGCCTCCGCCGCCGAAGCCTCCTCCACCGCCAAATATGACCGGACCTCCTCCGCCACCTCCGCGATAGTTTTCATCATACGACTGTTTGCGGCGTACTACCTTGTGTCCGCAGTTGAGGCAAGTGTAGGTAACATCTTCCGTTTTTACTCCGTTGATCCGTGAAACCACTTTACTGCTGGTGCGTTGCAATTTGTGCTGTCCGCAGTTGGGGCATTTGCTTGCGGCACGTGCCGCCATCCAACCGATTCCTCCGGCAACAACAAAGAATCCGATAACTGCTGCCAGAATGCCGAAGAAGGAAATGTCTTCTTCATCATCTGTATCATTCACCATGCTGCCGTCCAGTCTGCCGCATACGGCACGCACACCGGCAACCATACCCGCATCCCAGTTACCATCTTTCAGATAGGGAATCATGTCGCGCGTCTGGATGCGTTTACAGATGGCATCGGGCAGATCTCCTTCCAGTCCGTAACCAGTGTAGAACTGGATGCAGCGCTGGTCGGTCACCAGAAGAATGACCAGACCATTATTCTTTCCTTTCTTTCCCACACCCCATTCGTTGAGCAGGCGGTGTGCAAAGTCAAAGCAATCATCATTGCCGATAGACGGAACTACGGCAACTACTGTCTCAATGCCGGTCTGTTGTTCCAATGCATACAGCATACGGTCGATGCTGTCGCAGGCAGCCTGAGAGAGGATGCCGTCCGGATTGCAGACATAGCGCATTTTGTTCTGAAGATGTACTTTGGGGATATTGTCTGTAGTATAGACCTTCTGTGCCTGCACGGATAGCAGCAGGCATAGGAATAAACTTATGGAGATTAATCTTTTCATACTAATGTATTTGTGTGGCGAATATAGGAAAAATCACATCAATAGATGTATTTTCCTACAAAATTCTTCACACGTTCGGTGTATTCCTCCGGGTGATCCTTATAGGACATGGCGTGTGTGGCACCGGGGGCAAGCCACAATTCTTTAGGTTCCGATTTTGCCTCATAGAGCGGGAAGACCATCCAGGTGGGTACGTATGTATCTGCATCGCCATGAATGAAGAACATCGGCAGTTTGCACTTCCTGACCTGATTCAGCGAAGAAGCTTCCTTGAAGTTCCAGCCGTATTTCGCGTTACACAGCCAGCTGGTGGTGTACATCAACGGGAAAGGAGGCAGCCCGAACTGCCCTTTCAACTCATAGGAGAATTCGTCCCATACGCTGGTATAACCGCAATCTTCCACAAAACATTTCACAAAAGGTTGTTGAGGCTCACCGGATACCATCATAGTGGTGGCGGCACCCATAGAGATGCCATGTACTACCATCTGGGTATTTCCGCCGTAAATATCGTTGGCAATGTCCATCCAGCGCAAAACGTCCAGCCGGTCTTTCCAACCCATTTGAATGGCAGGGCCTCCGCTTAGTCCCTGATTCTGCAGGTCGGGCAGCAGAATGTTATACTTTAAATCTTTGTTGTAAAGGTAACCTATCATCAGCATACGGATGCAATCGTCCGTATAACCATGCACGATGACGGCTGTTTTGTGGGTAGGTTCGGGAGCGGCTGCGTAAATGGCATGCAGTTGCACTCCGTCAGGGTTGATAATAAAGGTATCACGCAAAGCACCGGCTGTTTGCAAACTATCTATCCAAGGCTTGATTTGCGGGTACTCGCTGAGCATATACTCGTAGGAGCCGGGAATATCTTTCCCTTTGTTGTGCTCCGGTCTCAGCGAGTAGCCGAGCATGTAGAAACTCGCACCTGTGAGGGCAATAATGATAACTGCTAACAGTCCGAGCAGACTGTACTTGATACCTTTCTTCATATTTCCTTCCTTTCACTCTATTTGTTCCATATTTCCCATGCGGCAAATGCTTGCAATAACAGCATTTCCAGCCCGTTTTTAGTGACGGCGCCGTGAGCCTCTCCCTTTTTCATGAAAAGGGTTTCATTGGGATTATATAACAAATCGTAGAGCAAATGGTTGGGAGTTAATTGATCATAAGGAATATCCGGACAGAAATCCACCTTAGGATACATGCCTACGGGCGTACAGTTTACGATGACTGTATATTCCTGCATGATCTCCGGTGTCAGTTCGTCATAAGTGAGATAAGACGATTCCTTTTTCGTACGCGATACGAATACGCTTTCGATGCCCAGATTGGCCAGTCCGCGATAGACGGCTTTGGACGCACCGCCTGTACCCAGAATCAGCGCCTTCTTGTGATGGGGTTGCAGTAAAGGCTCAATGGACTGTGTAAAACCTATAATATCCGAGTTGTAGCCGACAAGCTTTACTTTTCCCTTCGGCTGGCGGATGATTTTGATGACGTTCACTGCGCCGATCTTTGCGGTATCTTTGTCCAGTTCGTCAAGAAAGGGAATGACCTGTTCCTTGTACGGGATGGTCACATTAAGTCCGCAGAGGTTGGGATTTTCCTCTATGACTTCCATAAAGTCATTGATGTTGGGTATCTCAAAGTTCACATATTCGGCATCGATATTCTCCGATTTGAACTTTTCATTGAAATATCCGATGGAAAACGAATGTCTCAGCGGATAGCCTATTAAACCGTATTTCTGCATAATTCTCTTAGTGTGCTATGTCAATAATCATTTCATTTAGTCGCAGTATAAAGAGTGCATATACCGAACGTCAGTCTGCGGAAATTAACCTGACTGAAACCTGCTTTGCGAATAACTTCCTGCATCACTTCGCCTTGCGGGAAAGCACGGATGCTTTGGGGCAGGTAGGTGTAAGCACTATTGTCTTTTGACAGGCATTTGCCGAGCAGAGGGATGACTACTTTGGAGTAGATGGTGAAAAGTTGTTTCATCGGAAAACGGTCCGGTGTGGAGAGTTCCAGAATGACGAGATGCCCTCCGGTTTTCAGCACGCGGCACATTTCCGCCAACCCTTTGTCCAGCCCTTCGAAGTTGCGGATGCCGAACGCTACGGTTACGGCATCGAACGTGTCATCGGCAAATGAGAGAGAGGTGCAGTCCTCCCGGGCAAAGGATATTTTGTCCGAGAGGTGCGCCTGTTTTACTTTATTACGTCCCACGTCCATCATTCCCTCTGAGATGTCGGTGCCTATCAGTTCATCGGGCTGCAACTCGCGGCAGGCAAGAATGGCAAAGTCACCTGTACCGGTGGCTACGTCCATGATGCGCTTTGGTTGGAAAGGCTTTAACCAATTGATCGCTTTCCAGCGCCAACTGCGGTCGATGCCTAATGAAAGGGTATGGTTCAACTTATCGTAAGCAGGAGCTATGTTGTCGAACATTTCTTCTACCTGTTCACTCTTCTTTCCGTCCTTACCGTAGGGTTTGATATGTTCCTGGGGATAATCCATGTTGATAGTGTTTAGTAGTTGGTGATAAGTGATTAATAAACCTACTAATCACTTGTCACTAAACCGTTTATCACTTATTTAAGTATTCCGTTACGTTCTTTTCGATACGTGAAGCAATGTTGCTGGTATCTTCCTTCACGAATTGTTCTCCGGTGATATGCTCGTACAGTTCAATGTAACGCTCACTGATGGATGCTACGATTTCGTCTGTCATTTCCGGAACTTGTTGTCCTTCTTTGCCCTGGAAACCATTGTCCATCAACCATTCGCGAACGAATTCTTTAGAAAGTTGTTTCTGTGCTTCACCTTTTTCAAAGCGTTCCTGATAACCTTCGGAGTAGAAGTAGCGGCTGGAGTCCGGGGTATGGATTTCATCCATCAGGTAAATAGTACCGTTGTGCTTACCGAATTCATACTTTGTATCTACCAGAATCAGACCACGTTCTGCTGCGATCTCAGTTCCTCTGTTGAAGAGTGCCATGGTATATTTCTCCAATACGGCATATTCTTCGGGAGTAGCCAGACCTTTAGCAAGGATTTCTTCTTTTGAAATGTCTGCGTCGTGTTCACCGATTTCAGCTTTCGTAGTCGGGGTGATGATGGGTTCGGGGAACTTCTGGTTTTCCTTCATTCCTTCGGGCAACTTCACACCACAGATTTCGCGTACACCGCTCTTGTAAGTACGCCATGCGCTACCACAAAGATAACCGCGTACAATCATTTCGATGGGGAAACCTTCGCACATTACACCTACCGTTACCATCGGGTCGGGTGTAGCTGTCTTCCAGTTGGGACAGATATCAGTAGTGGCATCCAGAAATTTGGCTGCAATCTGATTCAGCATTTGTCCTTTGAAAGGAATGCCTTTCGGCAAAACAACGTCGAATGCGGAGATACGGTCGGTTGCTACCATAACCAGCTTTTCACCATTGATGTTATAAACATCGCGTACTTTTCCGTGGTACACACTTTTCTGTCCCGGAAAATTGAAATCAGTTTTTGTTAATGCTTTCATCATTGTTATATTTATGATTTGGATATTTTCTATGGTTTTCACCACAGAGTGACACAGAGTCTCACAGAGTTCTTTTCTGCTCTGTGAGACTCTGTGTTATCCCGTGGTGAGTTTTCTTTTTTCCCGTTCGGCTTTGGTTTCCTTATCAAATTTCTCGTAGGCATCTACAATGCGGGTTACCAATTGGTGACGCACAATATCTTTCTTGTTCAGTTCCACAAAGCTGATGCCTTTCACACCTTTCAAGATGCGGAGTGCCTGTACCAGTCCCGAAGTCTGGGAAGAGGGCAGGTCGATCTGTGTCATATCTCCCGTTACGATCATCTTGGTGTTCATACCCATACGGGTGAGGAACATCTTGATCTGCTGGGTAGTGGTGTTCTGCGCTTCATCCAGAATTACGACTGCATCATTCAACGTCCGTCCGCGCATAAAGGCGAGGGGAGCAATCTGAATGATGTTCAGTTCCATGTATTCTTTCAGTTTGGCAGCCGGAATCATATCCTGCAAGGCATCATACAATGGTTGCAGGTACGGGTCTATCTTATCCTTCATGTCACCGGGCAGGAATCCAAGCTTCTCACCGGCTTCCACGGCGGGGCGACTGAGGATGATTTTCTTGATCTCTTTATTTTTGAGGGCACGTACGGCAAGGGCAATGGCAGTATACGTCTTTCCCGAACCGGCAGGACCTATGGCAAATACCATGTCGTTCTTGGCGAAACCTTCCACCAGTTTAAGCTGATTTTCACTGCGGGGGATGATCGGTTTGCCTGTCACGCTGAATACGATGACGTTACCCGACTTTTCTGCTTGCGGTGCATTTCCTTTGATGATATCGATGATCACCTCTTCTTTCAATGAGTTGTATTCGGCGCAGTATTTTTCCAGCTTGGTAATGTTTTCTTCGAATGCGCACATCTCTTCTTCATCTCCCAACACTTTGATGACATTGCCGCGTGCAACAATGCGCAGTTTGGGGTACAAAGCTTTTATCAACTGCATATTGGCGTTATTCACACCGTAAAAGATAACCGGGTCGATATCCTCAAGAACAATCAGTTTTTCTATCATTGAATTGTTTATAAGTTCATGTCGTTTTATAGGTAAAACAGTTGCAAATTTAGTGAAACGTTTGGATACTTAGCTGGTTCCGGCTGTTTTTTTTGTTGCAGGCTTCACGATGACGCCTTTTCCATTCTTGGTGCAGTGAATACACTCTTTGCGGAGTGTCCTTTCTTTGAAATCGAAAATGAGATTGGGGTTGAAATGCTGCCCGTTGACGCGGGTTTCAAAATGAAGGTGTTCGGTGCTGGCTCGTCCGGTACGTCCGGTCAGTGCAATGGGTTGTCCGGCCTTTACGACGTCACCGCTCTGAACAAGATTCTTAAAATTATGACTGTATATCGTTTCCAATCCCGAAGAATGGCGCACAACGATTACGTTACCGTAAGCACTGTAAGGCTTCGACATACGTACAATGCCATCGAAAGCACTGCGTATCGTGTCTTTGGCGCAAGTCTTGATATCAATCCCCGAGTGGCGGCCGCCACCGCGTCCGTAAGGAGAAATCACTTTTCCTCCGGGAAGCGGAAAGCAATAGGCGGTATCAGGTATTTGTTCCAGATGCAATTCTAACAATTTATCGTTATCGAAAAGCCCCGGTGTAGTAACCCGGATATGATTGATTTCCATTTGCGAGAAGCTAGGTTTCTCTTCAGGCGGAGTATAAGCCAGTGCGAATGACAGCAGCAGAAAGAATATGTTCATGATTAAAGGTCCTTCTCGTTATTCAAAATAGATAATTTCTCCTCCATTCGAAGAAGCGTATTTTTTCAGTAACTCCTGTATCATTTCGACAGCTTCCTGCAAACCTTCCTGTCCGCTGTAACCATTGACGATGGCAAGGATATGCTGGGTGCCTAAATCCATTTTAGTACGTTCGTTGTCGCTGGTAGGAGTACCGATACCGCCTACGGCATCGCGATAGACGGGAAGTCCTTCGATGTTCAGCACGCCCCGTCCTATACCTTCGAATGGTTCTTCGGCGCGTCCAACTCCCAGTTTGAGGTCAGTACCCTGTATCTTGTCCGCATCGAAACCACCGATGGAATAACCGGTGCGCAGAGACACCAGATTAATCAGGTCAACCAGTGTGTCTATCTGGTAAAGGGCAATTCCGCGCATCAGGCGGCGGCGCAAGGCTTCGGCAGAAGGACGGTAACGGCTGGGGTCTTTACCGCAACGTTTATAAGCTTCGCGGGTAGCTGCAATGGCGGGTTGCAGTTTGATGTCCTCCGGCTGGGTAGTGGAAGTCAGTTCCCGGGTGAAAGCGTTGATCTCTTTCCAAAGCCCTTCACAAAAGGCTGTATTGGTAACTTCTGCATAAACGGCTGCACCTTTGAAGATGGGGCAGGCATTCTTTATTTCTTCTGATACGGTGATCTGGTACATAAACTGAAACTGCTATTTAAACTTTTCATGTAAAACAAAAACAAAATAATCACTCCGCAACTGATGGCAGCATCCGCCAAATTGAATATCGGACTGAAGAATACAAAATTGTCTCCTCCAATAAATGGCATCCAGCTTGGCCAGTTAAACTCAAAAAGAGGAAAGTAGAACATATCGACCACTTTTCCATGCAGCCAACCGGTATATCCTTCTCCTATAGGTACGAAAGTAGAGATCTCGGCGGGTGTACTCTTACTGAAAATAACGCCATAGAATATGCTGTCGATGATATTCCCGATAGCTCCTGCCAATATCAATGAAACGCATGCAATGTAACCGCGCTTATATTTAGCTTTAATAAGTATGGCGATATACCATACAATCGCGATGGAAAATATTGTACGGGCAATAGTCTGAATGGCTTTAGGCACTATCTGCATACCGAAAGCCATGCCGGGATTTTCTATAAAGCGAAGATAAAACCAATCCGTGATATGTATGCTTTCGCCATAGTACATATTTGTTTTTACTTCAATCTTTATGATTTGGTCAAGAATCAAAATTCCCAATACAATGAGAATCGATAGCTGCCCCTTGGACAAAATATTCTTCATATTAAAAAAGTTATGGTTTTGTGTCTACTATCATAATTCCCGATAGTATACGTCCAGATTTAATGCCAAGCCGTCTTGCCGAGAAAAATTCTTCATGCCTTATATAGGTACAAATACCAGATGTTTCTATTTGCTCGCCGGGTACGCCGAAGTCGAGCAACTGCATCCGGTTAGCAGCCCACAGGTCGATGTGATGCTTATGTGTTTCCGGCTTCCATTCTGATATATAATCCATTGCAAAACCGTTCATGCGGAAAGCTTCGTACACTTCTTCGCCTACTTCAAAAGAAGGCAAGGATATGCCGGGGCCGATACAAGCGATAACATCTTTTCCATCGGTTCCGTAGAGTGCCCGCATCCTGTCGAGAGTATGTCCAGCTATGTAATTCACCGTTCCCCGCCAACCCGCATGGGCGGCGGCTACCACTTGGTTCTTGCGGTCATACAACAGGATAGGAATACAGTCTGCCGTAGAAATGCAAATGCAGCAACCCGGTTCCTTGGTGATTAGTGCATCCACCCTTTGCAGCATGGCCGTACGCTCGCCAGATGTGGCATTGAGATACTTTTCATCAATCACTTCCACCTTTGTACCATGTGTCTGGAACGGAATGACTAATTCTTTAGGGTGTTGAGGCATGGAGTTGCAGAGTAGTTCCTGATTACGACGGACAGATTCCACATCATCCCCCGTGTAAGGTGTACAGTTGAAAGAGGCATAATCTCCTTTGCTGAAACCTCCCCGGCGGGTAGTTGCGAAACAAAAAATGTTGGAGTACGGTGTCAAAACCCCGTACCCCAACATTCGTTTATCTTCTGTCAGAGCAATCATTGCTTGTCATCCTCCCAGTCTTCCTCCTCATATTCAAAGTCTTCCAAGTCTTCCACATCCTCGTCGTCTTCCACATATTCATAGCTGAGGTCCTCATCCTCACCCATTTCTTGCAGTTCTTGCTGGAGTTTGCTTACATCCTTCGGACGGTGGACTATAGCTTCTATTTTGTTGCTATCCTTATTCAATTCTTCCCAAAGAATATCTTTCAGTACGGAAAGCCCCATACCGGTAATGGAAGAAATGAATACATGCGGAACGTTTGCAGGGAGTGTAGGCTCTATTTCGTCCATCAATTCCTGATCGAGCATATCGCTCTTGGTGATGGCAAGTACCCGTTGCTTGTCCAGCATTTCAGGATTGAAAGTGCTCAGTTCATTCAACAGGATTTCATATTCTTTCCGGATATCGTCGCTATCGGCAGGCACCATGAAGAGCAACAGAGAGTTACGCTCGATGTGTCGCAGAAAGCGCAATCCCAAACCTTTACCGGCACTGGCTCCTTCAATGATGCCGGGAATGTCCGCCATGACAAACGACTTGCTGTCACGGTAAGAAACAATACCCAGGTTGGGTTCCAATGTGGTGAAGGGATAGTTGGCTATCTTGGGCTTGGCGGCAGATACGGAAGCAAGCAAGGTCGATTTTCCGGCATTCGGGAAGCCTACCAGCCCTACATCTGCCAAGAGCTTCAGCTCCATGATTACTGTCATTTCCTGCATCGGCTCGCCCGGTTGTGCAAAGCGGGGTGCCTGACGGGTGGCTGTCTTGAAGTGCCAGTTACCCAGTCCGCCGCGTCCGCCTTTCAGCAGAACTACTTCTTGCCCATGCTCGGTGACGTCACAGATATATTCACCTGTTTCGGCATTGTATACCACTGTGCCACAGGGAACTTCAATAATCTTGTCTTCTCCGTCCTTACCAAAACTGCGGTTCTTGGAACCGGATTCTCCATGTCCGGCCAGTGCATGGCGGTCGTAGCGCAAATGTAATAGCGTCCAGTAGTTACGGTTGCCGCGCAGGATGATGTGACCTCCTCGTCCTCCGTCACCTCCGTCGGGGCCGCCATTGGGTATGTATTTCTCACGCCTCATGTGCGTAGAGCCTCGTCCGCCCTTTCCGGAGCGGCAATATATCTTTACGTAGTCAACAAAGTTCGATTCAGCCATTTCTTTCCTTACAATTGATTTTAAAATACTTTTTTCTTTTTCGATGCAAAAGTAACGATTCTCTAGGACTACCTCAAACTTTTTTATTCCTTTTTACTTGCTAACTTAGGTTTCTTCCGTACTCTGTAGTTTCATGATTCATTCGATAATTCCGATTTCCCGCAGCCATGCTCCTATATTCTCGGCATTGATACGTCCACTGGTAAGTCCCTCCCCCGTTAAATGGTTGGCGCTGGACGTAAGTTCAACAATACGCGCCAGTGTTTCGTCGCGATAGGTTGATGCGTAAGTACAGAATGGTATGACGGTTTTGCCGGTGAATCCGTAACTTTCGGCAAAAGTGGCGATAATCATCGGAGCCGTATGCCACCAGACGGGGCAGCCGATAAAGACGACATCATACTGTTCCCAATTTTCTACGTTATCGGTAATGGCTGGTCGTGTATCATTGTCCCGTTCTTCAAGAGCAACTTCCGTACATGCGGTATAGTTTGTAGGATACGGCACAACCGGTTCTATACGGAAGAGGGCGGCTCCCGTCTGACTGACAATTTCCTGTGCCATGCGCTGTGTCGTTCCTCCCCAACTGAAATAGACAACCAATATTTTGCTGTCGCTTCCGGGAATATCAGGGGTGTCCGAACCTCCATCATCCGGAGTATCGGGTGTTTCTACCTCTGGTGTTTGAGGTTCATTCTCGTCTTCAGACGAACAAGCGCCGCAGATTACGATAACTGTAGCCATCATCAGAAAAATCAAATACTTTTTCATACCTAACATATATTTAATGGTTTAATGTTTTTATCTGATTGCAAAAGTACGAGTACGCATCCATTCAAAGCGAACAAATTTTGCGGGTCGAATTACCTTTTTTTCAGAAAATGAAATCGGAGTGTCAAAGTGCTTGATATAGAAAAATCAAAAACCGAAATAATTGTATTTTCATCCGTATTTCTTGTAAAGCCTTGGCGAAAAATTCTCTCTAATTTTGCAAAATCGAAGAACAAATGAAATATTTAAGAAATGTGGAAAAGAAGGTTGTCACATTATTCGGGTCAATATGTCTTTTGAAGAAAAGGTGAATGTGTATCTGAAGATGCAACTGTCGGATTATGAATTATAATTGTAAATGCGATGAAATACAGAGTATTAGGATTGAGCGGATTGAGAGTGTCCGCGGTCGGTTTGGGCTGTATGGGCATGAGTCATGCCTACGGTGAGCCTGCCGATAAACACGAGATGGAAGAGCTGCTTACGTATGCAGTGGATATGGGATATACTTTTTTCGATACTGCCGAGGTGTATGGTACTCCCGACCATCCACATCATAATGAAGAGTTGCTGGGCAAAGCGCTGGAACCATTTCGAGACCGAATTGTGATAGCCTCGAAGTTCGGATTGACATTCGATGAACCTGACGCAGCAGGACCGCACGCTTTGATACCGGATTCGCGTCCGGAAACGATTCGCTGTTCGGTTGAAGAATCGCTTCGCCGTTTGCAAACCGACCGCATCGATCTTTATTATCAGCATCGTATAGATCCGAAAGTTTCCCCGGAAGAGGTGGCCGGTGTCATGCTCGATTTGATGCGTGAGGGGAAAATCTTGCACTGGGGCATATCGGAGGCGACGGAGGAATATCTGCGTCGTGCCCATAAGGTATGTCCTGTTGCTGCCATTCAGAATCGCTACTCAATGATGGCCCGGTGGCACGAGAACCTGTTTCCCGTACTCGAAGAGCTGGGGGTGGGTTTCGTTGCATTCTCCCCACTGGCTAACGGGCTATTGACGGATTGCTACACGGCAGACACACGATTTGATGTTAAAACAGATTACCGGGCTTCGATGCCACAGTTCCAGAAAGAGAGCTTTGGACAAAACCAAAGGTTATTCAATCTTATCGATCGTCTGGCGGATGAATATCATGCCACGCCCTCGCAGATTTCATTGGCGTGGATGATAAACAAACGTCCGTGGATTGTACCTATTCCCGGCACGCGCCAACTTTCGCGTCTGAAAGAGAATGCGGGAGCCTCCGACGTTCGTCTGACGGATGAAGAAATCCGGTATATCGATATAGAACTTGATACGATGAATATGAGTGACGTATTCGGAGGTTCTCCGATAAAAAAAGAAATATAAATATGAAACCAAAGGTAATATGTCATATTATGAGTTCCGTCGATGGGCGGTTACTTGATGATCGCTGGACGAAGCCGTTCGACGGAACGGACAAAACAGAATTGCTGAAGATTTACGCCGCTATCGGTCGTGAGTTGAATACGGATGCGTGGATGTTTGGGAAAAATACGGTTCGTGCCGTATTTCCCGAAAAGTTTGGTGATGGGAATACACCGCTATCCGAATCCTACTCTGTCTTTGTAGGAGATCGACACTCCGCCCGGATGTTCATTGTGTTTGATCCGGATGGCGACATCCGGTTTACCTCCTCTACTTTACGAGGCGATAATATCCTTGTGATTTTAGGGCGGAACGTTACGGAGGAATATCTCATGTTTCTGAGAGAAATGCGTATCTCTTATGTTGTTGTCAATGATGCTATTGATTTAATGTCGGGGCTCGAAGCTGCAATTCGCGAGTTCGGCATCCATTCTGTATCAGTGCAGGGAGGGGGTATCTTGAACGGTGCTTTGTTGAACAAGGGGCTGATTGATGAGTTGAGTCTGGTTGTTTATCCTGGAATCGACGGACTTGCGGGCGTTCCTTCTATTTTTGAGTACATCGGTAACGAAACGAACTGTCCGGCAAAAGGCCAGAGCCTGCAACTACTTTCAGTAGAACAATGGGGGCATGGAGTTATATGGCTTCGATATGAGTTTCACATCAATAAAAAATAAGTTATACATTTCCCGTAAAAATGGTATTTCTAACCGCAAATAATGTAAGTGGAGATTGTATTCTCCTTCTTATATTTGCAATGTTCATAAAACGTATAAATAAGTAAGAATGAAAAAGATAATCACAACAGTATTGTGTACAACGATGGCTGTATGCAATACATTAAATGCACAGGAGAATATGGAAAAGAAAGAGAAAATGCCGTTCGTATACGCGGATGCCAAAACGATTAAAAGCCACAACAGCAATCCTTTCGGATTGGTTTATGCCGGCGCTATCACGGAAAACAAAGAAGGAGAAGTAAACATCCACCCCATTGCTTACGAATTGAACGGGCTGAAGATTGCTGCCAATGTCTATACGCCGGTGGGATATGATGCCGCGAAAAGTTATCCGGCGCTTGTGGTTGCCCATCCCAACGGAGGTGTGAAAGAGCAGGTCGCCGGTCTGTACAGTCAGCGTATGGCAGAAGCAGGCTATATTTGCCTTGCGTTCGATGCCGTCTATCAGGGAGCCAGTGAGGGAGAACCGCGCAACACGGATAAACCGGCCAACCGTATAGAAGACATCCATCGTGCCGCTGATATTCTGGCACAGTATCCGGGTGTAGATCCTGCCCGTGTCGGCATCCTTGGTATCTGCGGTGGCGGTGGTTATACGTTGAAGGCAGTACAGACTGACAAACGCTTCAAAGCGGTAGCCACGCTTAGTATGTTCAATACGGGACTCGTGCGACGGAATGGTTTTCTCGATTCACAGATAAATGAGGTTCAAGAGCGTCTTACCGATGCTTGTGAAGCCCGTCAAAAAGAAGTGAAAGGTGGTGAAGTGGAATATGTCGGTGACATGAGCGGAATAACTCCGGAACAGGCGGCAAAACTGCCGTTCGACCTCTACCGTGACGGATATGAGTATTATCTCCAGAGTCATGCACATCCCAATTCGACATTCAGATATACCAAGAGCAGCCTTATGGATCTCATGGCATTTGATGCGAGCGAAGGAATGTTTCTTATCAATCAGCCGTTGCTAATGATTGCAGGCAGTATAGCCGATACATTCTACATGACCGAACAATGTTACAGTAAAGCCACGGGAACACAGAACAAGGAGCTGTTCCTTATTCCCGGCGCTACGCATATCAAGACCTACTACGTGCCGCAATATGTGGAACAAGCCGTATGGAAACTGACGGAATTCTTCTCTAAAAATCTGTAACTAAATGATTCGGATGATGAAAAGAATAGCGTTATTCATAGCCATAAGCCTCTTTATTGGGGGTTTGACCTCTTGCGGAAACAGTAAGTCTGGAAGCATTCCGGAAAGATACCATATCAACTATTCGGAAACATCCCCTAGTCCCAAAGAGCATAAGAGAGTGTTGATCATCTCCGGCAGTCCTCGCAAAGGAGGTAACACCGATTTGTTGTGTGATGCCTTTGCGCGTGGAGCGAAAGAGGCCGGTGGAAATGTGGAGAAAATTTTTCTCGGTGATTACCATATTGACTATTTCACGGAGGATGACGAGCAACGGGTAGGCAAACGTGCGGATGAAGCTGCAGATGATGTACCCATGCTTGTCGATAAGATGGTACATGCGGATGTGATCGTGCTGGCCAGTCCTGTTTATTATATGAATATTACCGGACAGTTGAAAACCTTTATCGATCGTACCTACGGTCGCTACCGAGAAATGAAAGACAAGGAGTTTTTCTATCTCACGGCCTGCGCCGATCCGGAAGAGAGTACGGCGGAATGGGCTGTCAACGGTTTTCGCGGTTTTGTGATGTGCCTGCCCAATCCTACGGAGCGGGGGGCGGTAAAGGCAATCGGTATGGGGCGTAAGGGAGCCGTTAAAGACAGCCAATACGAGACGGAAGCATATAATCTCGGGAAAAATATCTGAATATGATATCATTTTTGTCGGTTACCCGTCTGGTGGCATACGGCACCGTAGGTCGGAATACGGAGGGATTGGGAAGTTGGTTGCGAACGGTCAATATCATACTGTAATTTGCTATAATACTGTTAAAAACCGAAAAAGTTGCAGCCATATCGGGAATGCTTGCAGTTTGATTCCGTATTTATTGCTATTTTTGTTTTTAGGAATAGAAATAGCAATATGGAAGGACAGAGAGACGTAATCGTTGCCGATAGACTCGGTATAGTGCGAATGGATTCCGAGGAGGAATATCTGGCTCATCTGCTCTGTTTGGGAGGAGTGTGCCGCTATCGTTTCAATGAGCGGGATTTTGAGTTGCATGCCGGAGATTTATCTATCATCCGCAAGCGGAAAATGATAGAGAAGATAGAGTCAACGGATGACTTCCAATGCAAAATAATCTATGCGAAGCCCGGTTTCATAGAACTATGTACGCCGCAAAGTAACTATGGCATGAAAGGCTCGCTGGCACTCTTTCTCAATCCTATCATGCACCTGACGCCCGAACAACAGATAGTATGCCATCGTGATTTCGAGATATTGGAATTGAGAATTCAGGATACGGAACATCGTTTCTATCGTGAAATGCTGATTAATGCCATGCAAACGGCCATTCTTGACTTCTTCGACTTCCATGCCCGTACTTACGGAGAGAGTGATATTTCCACACAAAATGCCTCCATTATGGACCGCTTTCTCAAAATGCTGGAGGAAGGCACATACCGTGAACATCGGGAAGTAACTTATTATGCGGATTGTTTGTGTGTTACATCGAAATACTTGTCGGAAGTGTCGAAGAAGGTAAGCGGATATGCTGCCAACTATTGGATCAACCGTTATACCTCCCTTGATATATCTCGTCTGCTCCGCGACAAATCACTGACATTCGTGCAAATTTCCGATATGTTCGGTTTTTCATCACCCGCTTATTTCAGCCGGTATGTACAACATAATCTGGGGCAGAATCCTACGGATTACAGAGGATAACAAAAGTACCTTTGATTTCTAAATTCGGTAAAAACAGCAGTTTTTACCGAATTTTTTGTATCAATAGGCTTCAAACTTCCTGCTACTTTTGCAGATAGTAAAAAAATAAAGTTAGAAAGATATGAAATCAGTAGTCATTACGGTATTGTTGTTTCTGACCGCTACGGTCGGAATAAAGGCGCAAGAGAATCAAAAAGCGTTTACTGCGGAGGAACAGGCCATCGTCAATTTGTCTAATAATAAATGGGACTGGATGGCGGAGAAGAATGTGGATAAATTGGCGGAGCTATTCCATGAAAACTCTCAGTTCGTTCACATGGGAGGTTATTGGGGCAAACAAGAGGAGTTGAATACAATCCGCACGGGAAGTATTTGGTATAAGAAAGCCGAAATTCATGAGGTACAAGTGAAATTTGCCGCCGGAACAGCAACCGTTTACAGCCGGATTCATCTCAATTCGGAAGTCGGAGGAAATTCCGTGCGTTTTCCTTTTATTGTTACGGAAGTTTATGTAATGGAAAACGGCAAATGGCAACTTTCCACCCTTGCTTTCACACGAACTTTAGGTGAATAATAAAATCAAAAACGAATATGAAACAAAATAAATTATTTTTAATCGCTATGGTGTGTTTGCTATCGGTTACAGGTTATGCGCAGACTATAGATACATTCCGGCAGCCTTATCCACTCGGAAAAAAACTATCCCCGAACCCGAATTTTACGGGGGAAGTATGGCTTGCTCCTCTGAGCGAACAGAAAGAGTTGAATGTACCGATGTCCAATGTAACCTTTGAACCGGGATGCCGTAACAGTTGGCACTCGCATAAAGCCGGTCAGATGTTGATTGCAACGGCCGGAGTCGGCTATTATCAGGAAAAAGGGAAACCGGCCCGACGACTTTTTCCGGGAGATATTGTGGAAATCGCACCGGATGTTGTGCATTGGCACGGAGCTGCGCCGGACAGTTGGTTTGCCCATGTTGCTATTACCTGTAATCCGCAGACGAACGCCGCAGTATGGCTTGAACCTGTCAGCGATGAACAATATCGTGAAGCTGTAACCGGATCAGAAAGTCGTTATGCAGAAGCCAATCATGTTTTGACCGCACGCGAACAGGCGATTGTTGCGGTAGCATCCTATACGGGAAAAGGGGACCTGGAGCATCTGAAGTTGGCACTTGTCGAGGCATTGGAGGCAGGTATGACCATCAATGAAATCAATGAGGTGTTGATTCATGCCTACGCCTATTGCGGATTTCCGCGAAGTCTGAGGGCTATACAGACTTTTGTACAGGTAGTGAATGCCCGGAAGGCGAACGGCATGAATGATCCAATCGGTCGGGAGGCATCTGTGGTTAATGATAATAGAAGTCGCTACGAACGGGGACGCGATATACTTGCCGAAATATCCGGAACACCGGCTTCGGCTCCCAAAGCGGGTTATGCTATATTTGCCCCTACTGTTGAACGCTTCCTGAAAGAACATCTGTTCGCTGACCTTTTCGAACGGGATTTGCTGACTTACCGCGAGCGGGAACTCGCAACGGTATCTATTCTTGCCGGTGTGGGGGGTGTAGAACCGATGGCGGTGGGGCACATGTCTATCTGCCTGCATCTCGGCATCACTTCCGGGCAACTTTCGGCCTTGCTGAATATAGTTGAAATGAATCTCGGAGCATCTTATTCAGAACCATTGCGTAAGGTATTGAAACAAATGACGGAACAAAAATGAAAAAGATAATTTTATGGGTATTGTTCCTGCCAATGGCAGGAGTTGCTGGAGCGCAGAATATATCGATTGCCAAACAAGGACATTTCTCGGTGGGCGGAGAGACCGTACAAAAATCGGGAGAATATGACAATAGTAAATTCATAGGCTGGGCTACACAAGTTGAAACGGGGCAAAGTTATCGTGCCGACCATGCTTTCGTGGATTTCCAGATACCTGCCGACAGTAAAAAACTACCGTTGGTTTATGTTCACGGGTACGGAGGTTCGGGTGTTTGCTGGCAGATGACACCTGACGGACGGGATGGCTTCGCTACGTTGATGTTACGCCGTGGTTGGAGCAGCTACGTGGTGGATCTTCCGGGTAGGGGACGTGCCGGCCGGACATCCGCAACCACAACAGTCAAGCCCGTGGCAGATGAGATGTTCTGGTTCGATATATGGCGTATCGGCATCTGGCCTAACTATAACGAAGGAGTTCAGTTCCCGAAAGACTCGGTTTCACTTTCGCAATTTTTCCGTGAAATGACTCCTGATTTGAGTAATCATCAGTTGGATATTCCCGCACTCGGGGCATTGGCCGAACGTATTGGCGACCATATCCTTGTTACCCATTCTGCCGGAGGATTTCCCGGTTGGATGTCCGCTATGCAGAATCCGGAGGTCAAGGGTGTTGTCTCTTACGAACCGGGAGGGTTTGTATTCCCTGAAGGTGAAGTTCCTGATCGCATTGACGGGCTGACGGGAGGTGCAGCCGGAATACCCGTTCCGGTGGAACAATTCAAACGACTCACAGAAATCCCCGTTGTCCTTTATTTCGGAGATTATATACCTGAAACACCTTCTAAAAAATTGGGAGACGAGAATTGGCGTGTACGCCTTCAAATGGCTCGAAAATTTGTAGAAGTAGTAAATAAGCATGGAGGAAACGCCACATTAGTCGAACTTCCTAAAATTGGTATTTACGGGAATACACATTTCCTTATGCAAGATTTGAATAATGTAGAGTTGGCCGGGTTGCTTGATGTGTGGCTAAAAAATGAATTAAGTGAGTAGTAACGCAGGCAGAGCATTTTAGAAGCATTCGGAAAATTAGTAATGTTTGTGTACAAGGTAACCTTTTGAAAAAAAAAGCGCTTAATAGTTGATTATTAAAATGTTGTAAGATGCCAATTTCTCGTCTGCAAGGAGTTAAAAGGAGGATATAAGCGGTTGGGGGATTTCTTTACATATCCTGAATGTGGCGAAAGGACTTCCTTGACTATGGGCTTCCTGCTGCAAGAAATGACAAAGCGCGGTAAATATCATTCTTCATGGTATTACCGCGCTTCTAAATTATGATTGTATTACACTTTACTTTGCAGCATCAATTGCAGCGCAAACATCAGCAAAGATTTCTTCCAGTGCACCTTGTCCTTTGATGTGCTGGTATTGTCCTTCTTGTTTGTACCAGTCAATCAGCGGAGAAGTCTGTGAATGGTAAACAAGAAGACGTTTCTTGATAGTCTCTTCATTATCATCGGCACGACCGGAATCCTTACCGCGTTTGATGAGGCGGGTCATCAGTTCGTCTTCAGGTACATCCAGGTCGAGCATAACGCTTACTTCCTGATTTCTTTCAGCAAGCATTTTCTTCAGAGCTTCTGCCTGTGCAATCGTACGGGGGAAACCGTCGAAGATTACACCTTTGCTGTCTTCGAAGCTGTCGAATACACTTGCAAGGATATCAATCATCAGTTCGTCAGGGATCAACTGACCTTGATCGATATAACTTTTAGCTGTTTTGCCCAGTTCTGTGCCGTTCTTGATTTCTGCACGCAACACGTCACCGGTTGAGATGTGGTTAATACCGTACTTTTCTACGATTTTCTCACTTTGTGTTCCCTTTCCTGAACCGGGAGCACCGAAAATTACAATGTTCAACATTTGTGATTTACAATTTAACTGTTACTTATATTATACCTAATTCAAATACCTTTTTAATCCACTACTGTATAAATATCCGCATAATTGCGCCCGAAACCGTCATAATCCAATCCGTAACCTACGATGAAGTCATTGGGGATTTCCATGGCTACGTATTCGATATTCAAATCTACTTTCAACTTATCGGGTTTCACCAGCAACGAAGCGATGTGAATTTCTTTCGGGTTACGTGTGCCCAGCGTGTCCAACAGACGTTGCATAGTCAGGCCAGTATCTACAATATCTTCCACAATCACTACCGTGCGGTCTGTCAGATCTTCGGTAATACCGATCACTTCTTTGATAACTCCGGTAGAGGACACCCCCTGGTAAGAAGCCAGTTTCACAAAAGAAATCTCGCAGGGAATAGTAATGTTTTTCATCAGATCAGCAGTAAACATAAACGAACCGTTAAGGACGCTGAGAAATAGAGGGTTTTTACCAGCCAGATCGCGGTTGATTTCATTTGCAACGCGGGTTACTTCTTTCAGAATGTCCTGTTCCTTGATAGAAACAGTGAACTTTTTGTCTTTTATTTGTATGGTGTCCATAAGGGATAGATTTTTAAAATTGGCACAAAAATACGATTTTTATTCCACTCCATGCATCATCTTCTGTAATTTCTTTGAGAGCAGGAAGAGGATAAGAGAGGCTACGCCGGACATGATAACGAATACCATAAAGAAGTCGAACATGGTTTCGATGCGGAATCCAAGCAGGGTTTTCACTTTCCCGTCTTCGGGATAAAGACCGCCTAAAGTTCCTGCAAATTTATTGGCAGTAGAGGTGGAAAGATACCAGATTCCCATCATGAGAGAGGCAAAACGGACAGGGGTGAGTTTGTTTACCATGGATAAGCCGATAGGAGAGAGGGCTATTTCTCCCATAGTGTGGATGAAATAAAGTCCGGTTAGCCAGATAAGGCTGACTTTTACACCGGGCTGTACATCTTTCACACCGAAGCAAATGACTAAATACCCCAGTGAGAGCAGTAACAAACCAATAGCTTGTTTGGTGGGGGAAGCCGGCTCCATGCCTCGTTTGTTCAGCGCACCCCATACACCGGGCATAATGGCTGCCAGTATAACTACGAAGAACGGATTGAAAGATTGTATCCAGGAGGCAGGCATTTCCCAACCGAGGATTGTACGGTCGGTTTGCTCGGCAGCGAAAAGGGTGAGCGAAGCACCTGCTTGTTCGTAGGCTGCCCAGAAGAATATAACGAAGAAAGCGATAATGTAAATAACGAAGATACGGTCACGCTCTATTTTTGTCAGAGAGCCATCCAGCAGAATGCTGACGGGGAAGATGATACAGGCCGTGAATATCCCTATACTGACCCAATCGTTGCCGAAACACCAGTAGAAGAATAAGGCAAGGACAATGGTCAGTGCTCCGAGAAGCAAATTGTTACGCATCTTCTTATCTTTGTCTATGGCTGTTTGCTGAACTGTTTTATGTTCTTTCGGTTGCTCCCGTTTGGCGTCCGGAATAATGCCGAGCGGTTTTCCGTCAGGACCGATCAGATACTTGCTTTTTTGCGTTTCAAACAGAATTACCGTGAATACTGTAACGATTGCTGCAATCAGGAATCCCCATTTGAAATCATTAGGATCACCCGTCTCACCGAAGTAACCGCAAACCAGTGGGGCGAAGAAAGAACCCACATTTACACCCATATAAAATATAGTATAAGCAGAGTCCAGGCGTCTGTCTCCCGGTTCATAAAGTTGTCCGACCAATGACGAAACTGTAGGCTTGAAGCATCCGTTTCCTAAAATCAAGAAGGTGAGTCCCCCATACATCAACCAATGGGAAAGCTCTTTAGTATCTAGCATCGACGCACTGAAGAACATCAGGAACTGGCCTACCGCCATCATCATGGCACCCCAGAAAACGGAACGCCGGATGCCCCAGTATTTATCAGCAATATATCCGCCGATGAGCGGAGTGAGATAAACCAGTCCGGTATAACTGCCATAAATAGAGGCGGCATGTTCCTTATCGAACAAGAGTGCCTGGGTTAGAAACAGGATGAAGATAGCACGCATACCGTAGTAGCTGAAACGTTCTGCCGTGCTGGTAGCAAAGACGAGGTAAAGACCTTTCGGGTGTTTGGATGTACTCATTATAGTATAGATATTTTCTTTATGGGAGGCAAAGTTATAGAATCTGATTAAAAAAACATTACTACATTAAAATAAATTGTCTCTCTTTTGCGCTATAAGTGAAAAAAAATCTATTTTTGCGTACGAAGAGGATGAGAAAAAGATTTAGCAGGAAAGAGGTGCAGTCGCCTCGTAAGCTCAGGAGCTTTCTTAGAAATGTAAATACTCTGGTATAAATACCACGATTTACATTAGTAAATACTCATCCTCTTCCTTTTTTAGCTATGTAAGATGAACGGAATTCTAATAGCGGTACTGATTGTCACCGGCTTGTTGATTTACAAAATTATCTCTTCGAGTCGTGAACAGGAAGGATACAAAAGGTGGAAAGCCGGAAACCGCAGCAATACAGAAGATGCTACTGATACGGAAACTACCCGTAAGGGATGGTTCAGCCGGTGGTTTGGCGCTTCTGCTTCGACCGTTATTCCGTGGTTTGATGCAGAGGCGGTGGCGAAGTGTGCCAATCTGTTGGGAGTGGAAGAAGCGGTTCTAAAGGAGATACTGAAAGATATTCCCGGACATTACCGGGAATTCTGGATTGGCAAAAGAAAGGGAGGCTACCGTATGATTTCAGCACCGGACAAAGAGCTGAAAACCATTCAGAATGCTATTAATCAGCGCGTTTTATCATTTGTGAATCTGCATCCCGCCGCTACCGGTTTCCGGTGCAAGATGTCCATTTCCGATAATGTCCGGCCACACTTGGGCAAGCCCTATGTGCTGAAAACTGATATCCATGATTTCTTTGGTTCTATACGCAGTCCGCGGGTACGGAAAATGTTCGAGAGTATGGGATATCCGCCGAAGATTGCAAGAGTGCTTGCGGCTTTATGCTGTGTACGCAGATGTTTGCCTCAGGGAGCATCTACCAGTCCGGCGCTGAGTAATATCATCTCTTATGAGATGGATAAAAAACTGGCGGCACTGGCTACTGAATACAATCTGGTTTATACCCGCTACGCGGATGATCTCACCTTTTCAGGAGATGTCTTTCCGGCACAACAGATATTGCCTCTGATTAAACAGATCATTCGGGAGGAAAAGTTTGAAATCAATCATAAGAAAACCCGTTTTCTGAGTGGGCATAAGAGAAAGATTATCACAGGCGTTTCCATCAGTTCCGGTGTGAAACTGACCATTCCTAAAGCAAAGAAAAGGGAGATACGCAAGAATGTCCATTTCATTCTGACGAAAGGGCTTGCGGAGCATCAACGCCGGATAGGTTCTCATGATCCTGCTTACCTGAAGCGTCTGATTGGAACTCTTTGCTACTGGCGGTCTATAGAACCGGATAATGCTTATGTTTCCGATTCTATTGCTGCTTTGAAAGGTTTGGAGAAAGGATCTTAATTGTTACGTTTCTGCCGGATTGTTTCTATGTCATAATATCCTTCCTCATTCTTTACGATCTTGCATCGTCCTTCTTTTACCCATTTGTTCCAATCGTTGAATAGTCCGACGATATATTGGAACAAATCTTCTGCTATATTGATTTCCGCGCCCGATTTCAGATTCAAAACTAATTGGTTATTCTCGACTGAAAGGAATTTTTTAGCTCTATCTATTGCTATCACATAAACCGTTTGATTGTATGCCCGGTCTTCCATCAATCCTGTGTGGTAATTGTAAGGGCCGATTGCATCATCGGACATCGGACGTTTAGTCTTAAGGAAGGTAGAGTCGGTAATGGATTCGCGTACCTTGCGGGCTTCTTCCCATGCTTTCTTATGTTCTGAAGCAATCTCTTCGTTTCTAATGTCCTCTTGAACTTGTCTGTACAGCGTTTTAAACTCTGCTTCTTTACCTGAAATAGCAAAATAGCCATTTGGAATCCGAGCATTAACCCGAGGATTGCATACTACCTTATTGTTACATACAAAACCGATATGTTTACCTATAGACCGTTCGGTTGCATCTGCCCATACTTCAATCGACTGTTCGTTTACTCTTCCTACAATTTGGTATATCATTTCGCCTGTCCGTTCATTTAAGGAAGAGTCAAGGCTTATGGAGGCAAAATCTTTAGTCGTTACGATTGGCTCTGCCGAAAGGCTGTCTTGTTTACCACTCGTGATGTAATACCACCCATTGGGGCGATTCGTATCAATGGCTTTTTCACGAAGGTTCATAGAACCGTTGCCGTTTCCTCCCAATGAGCTTAAAGCCATAAGTGCTACTAATAAACTGAATACTTTCATAACTTTATTATTTAGGTTACTATTCGATCTCTATTTTTAGTCCGACACCCACTTCGTGTACGGGTATTGATTTATATTGATAGTACAAAAACAATCTGTCTCACTTGTCAAAAAGCCCTTTTATTTCCTTATCAAAATCAGAAAGAAAATCCCGGTCTTGTATTAATCTGAGTTTTTCATATTCGTCCATTGCTTTTTTCTGGGCAATTTCATGTGAAATCCTTCCTGCATCTTTTAATATCTCATAATCACTGATTCCATCTTATTTATACTTTGTACTATGATTCACAAAGATAGTGTTTCTTTCTTTTGACAATTCGTACTGACTTGTTTTTTATTAATTGTTTTCTGAAAGGCGACAGATGATCTATATACAGTTTCCCTTCAGTATGCTCAAACTCATGTTGGATGATGCGTGCCGTATATCCGTGGTAAACTTTGAATTGCTCATTAAATTCCTTATCCTGATACTTTATTGTAATGGACCAGGGTCGTGTCACTTCCTCATACAGATCGGGAATACTCAGGCAGCCTTCTCCGGTAGACATATATACATAACTATCCCGGCTGTTCACTACAAATAACTTGATAGGAAGATTGATCTGTGGAGCAGCCGGACCGCAACTGTCTGCATTTCTCAGTGTCTGCCACATTGTCTCTATGATTTTCCGGATACGTCTCATCTATACTCACACATTCTTTTCTCAGTATGGGATTCCCGTAAATGATAGTGGTTATAGCGACACGAATCATTTCATTAAGGACTTTAAGAAGTATACCGGACAAACTCCCATGCAGTATTTGCGTACATGCAATATGAAATCCTGCCTCACGGAATCGCGAAGTAGGATTTCTCTTGAAAAGTTTAGTTGAGATTGTATTGTTATTTTGTAGAGAGCGGCAGTGATTCATATTCCCTGTATTCTCTGTAATCTTGTCCGGGAACAGTTATCGGATCGTCATAAGTTTCGTATATGTGCAATTTGTCGGCGGTCAGTTGTTTTATTTCCCAATATAACCCGCTATCCATATAGATAATTTTAAAATTAGGTATCGTGAACGACCAGCGGAAATAACCCATGTTTTCGGAGACTTCCCCATCGTCATAGTTCCATACGAATTTACGGGAGCCGGTGGCATCACTTTTGAATACCCACAATTCGTATACATCACACTCTCTGCCGTCATACGATGTCATGTGGAAGGATCGTTCCCACCCCTTGTTCTTGGTCAAGTTGTCAATAATCTCTTGTTGCCCGTCGTCGTAGTAGCCCGATTTCTCGGCACAGCCCGTCAGCAGGGAGAGAATGATAAACGACAAATAGATATATGACCTTTTTATCATGGATGTGAGATGTTAAGTATTGCAATGGTGGCGTTGCTGTTGCAATTGCTTGCTACTTCGAAGTTCCATTCCGTATCTGGCCGTTCTGCATGCCATGCAAAGCGGGGAGCAATCATCCGATATCCTACACCGCAAAACAGCACGTTCACCATTTGTCTGTTGCCGTTTTCCTCCATTTCACAAGAAACGAGAAATGTCCAACCTGCATTCTTGTAGGCTTGTGGAAAGAGTTCAATGGATGTTTCAATATCACCGCTTTCATAAACGGTGTATTCCTTTTCGCTATCGGTTACTTTTAAAGAAGCAGTCCTGGGATAGTAACTGCGGGTAGCTTCATTCTCATTCATTCTTTCCAGCACTATAGGGGAATTGCTTTTGGTGCGGCTCACATAGATTTCGTTGCCGGTTATCATCACCACATAATCCACTCCGTGATTGGATGCAAGTTGCCCGGACAGTTTGCTTACCCGGTCGATGCTCTGCTGAAATACATCGAGATTGAACGAATTGACTACAGCCCATTCTTCCGCATCTGTATTGGTAATATAAGACAAGGCGGTAGTCCGCTTATTGGGATTGATATAATACTCATGCGTCGTCTTGTTAATGTCGACGAACCTGTTCAGCACTTCTGCGTCCTGTTCGTAACTTCTGCTTGCTTGTTCGGACGGAATATTAAAATCATCTTGGCAGCCTTGAATGGACAGAGCCACCAATGCCATTAACAGAATATGTACACGTTTCATAATAATGTATTTTAAGAGTGATTATTCTTTGCCGGACGTTTTGTATGGTATCATCTGTCTTTAATGTCTGACTCGCTGCAAATTAAGTGCATAAAAAAATGAAAAGCCTTGAATACTTTCAAGGCCTTCAAAATAAAGTGATAATCCTATGATTTTTTAACAAGGATCTATTCCTTTGATACTCTTTCGTATATGGCTGATTGTTTCAGGAGTGACCCGAAGAAAAGAAGCTATCTCCCTGAGTGTGGTGTAATTTAGAAAATCCGGGTAGCATTTTACTAAATTCACATATAGTTCAGCAGGTGTTTTACAGTAAATATCAAGCAAGCGCTTATAAGTCTGGACAAAGAGTTCTTCCGCTAAAATTTTTTCCAGTTCCTGAGTAGATTTGTCGGTGGAAAAGAAGTTGGTTATTTCTTGGGCAGATGCATAATATATCAGAGAATCGGTTGTTGCCTGAATGCTTACCATTGCCTTCTCTTTCTTCATGCATTGTGGGTAATCACCGACAAATTCTCCTGCGAAAGCATAGCCTACAATATGTTCACATCCGTTTTCATCCGTACAGACATAACGGAACATACCTTTCTCTACATAGGCGGCATGTGTCGTGACAATGCCTTGTTCCGCAAAATATTCTTTTTTCTTCATCTCTTTGCATCTTCCATGATCCAAAAAGAATTCTTTGAATATAGAGAACTCCTCACGCTCCGCATAGTTATTAAAGCCTTTCATATATAGCGAATTAGTGTTTGTCTAATTGATAGCAAAAATACAAAAGAGAGAATAGAAGGTACATTATCGGACCAATAAAAAAGATTATTTAGGCAGAAGGCTTTAATTTTATGGTTTATTTATTTTTTCAGGTAATTGTCTGTCGATTGATGTTAATGCTAATATTCCTTGCTTATCTCTATTAAATAGTCTACTTTTGTTTAATAAACAGTGGTGTTTACATGTGCATGTTAGAACTATTGAGATATGCATGTTGATACTGTTTACATGTGCATGTCAGTAGTCCTAACATGTGCATGTAGGTATCTGCATTCTTTAAAGAAAGACGGACTGTTTAATAATAAAGCGTTAACTGTTAATATATTCGATATATGGCAATCCCTTACATTGTCTGCCGCAAGGTGGATGCAACGAAAAAAGAAAAAACCCAATTGTGGTATGCCGTCGGCAAGAAAATGCAGAAGAAAAGCGGCAGAACGGAGCGGGACGTAGCACATCGGGTAGCTCAGCGGACTGGTTTTCACCCGGGAGTGGTAGAAGCAGTTCTGGCTGCAACGGGTGAAATCATTGAAGAGGAGTTGAGCGACGGACGCTCTGTGACGTTACGCGGCATCGGGTCGTTTCAGACGGCAGTCACGAGCAAGGGGTTCGAACATCCGGAAGATGTGTTGCCACATTCCGTCAGACTCTCACGCGTGTACTTCAAAGCGGACCGTAGGCTGACGCTGGCCGTGAAACGTGCGGGATGCCATCGGATTCCGTTTAAGTATTACTTCCCGAAGGAGCTGCTGACAAAGAAGATGGAACTGGCCGATAAACAGGCGGAACGGGAAGAGGATGAGATGGATGCTTATTAGCGTGCATCATGTTACTTTATAAATCGTCGTTATGGTTCATATTGTGTTACTGATATGTCTGTTTCCCATCGTCTTCATGTTGCATGATTTCGAAGAGATCATTATGCAACAGAGGTGGATGGAACGGAATGCAGATGAATTGTCCCGTCGCTTCCCGGTGTTGAGAAAGCAAATCATGCAATTACGGGAGTTGAGCACGACCGGTTTTGCAATAGCGGTTGCCGAGGAATTTATTATTATCAGTGGCGTATCTGTCTATGCAGTTCTTTCCCGGCATTATTTTTTGTGGATGGCTTTGTTCCTTGCATTTGGCATACATTTGCTCGTGCATGTGGGGCAATTCGTACTGCTAAGGAAGTATATTCCGGCTATAGTAACCTCATTACTTTGTCTGCCTTATGCGGTTTATGTCTGTTATTTCTTTTATTCTACGGGCTTGTTTACTGCAATGGATTTTCTATTGGGCGGAATATTGGGTGTCCTTGTTATGGTGTTGAATCTGAAATTGGCTCATGCGTTGGGGCGCAGGCTAGATGCCCTCATTTAATAGATCAGGATGCTTTAATTCCTCCAATGGATTTGAGAATTATTCTCTGCCATCCTTCCTTGCGTATCTCCACAAAATAGCCTACCTTTGTTAGTAATTTGAAAATAAAGATATGAAGATATTTCCTACTCAAAGCATCAAAGAATTGGATGCTTACACAATAGAGAATGAACCGGTTGCTTCCATCGACCTGATGGAGCGTGCCTCGCAGGCATTGACAAAAGCGATTACGAAACGCTGGGAGGCTGAAACACCGATTACGGTATTTGCCGGACCGGGCAATAATGGTGGAGATGCATTGGCAGTCTCCCGATTGCTGGCGGAAAAGGGTTACCGGGTATCGGTTTATCTGTTTAATACCAAAGGAGAACTTTCTCCCGATTGCGAGGCGAACAAGGAACGACTGGCGGATGTGAAGAATGTGGATTTCCATGAAGTGACATCACAATTCGTCCCGCCCGTACTGACGGTTGACCATGTGGTTATCGACGGACTGTTCGGTAGTGGACTGAACAAGCCGCTGAGTGGTGGTTTTGCTGCCGTGGTGAAGTATATCAATGCTTCGTCGGCACAGATTGTGGCTATTGATGTTCCTTCGGGATTGATGGGGGAGGAGAATACTTTCAATATCAAAGCTAATATTGTCCGTGCGGATGTGACGCTGAGTCTGCAATTGCCGAAGCTGGCTTTTCTCTTTGCAGAGAATCAGGAGTTCGTGGGTGAATGGGAATTGCTGGATATCGGTCTGAGTGAAGATGCGATAGAGGAGATGGAGACTGATTATAGTCTGCTGGAGGCTGAGGATATGCAGGATCTGTTGAAACCGAGAAATAAGTTTGCCCATAAAGGAGACTTCGGACGCGCCCTGCTTATTGCCGGTTCGCAAGGAATGGCGGGAGCGTCGGTGCTTGCCGCAAAAGCTTGCCTGCGCTCTGGGGTAGGGTTGCTGACGATGCATGTGCCTTATTGTAACAATATGATTGTGCAGACTTCCGTGCCGGAGGCTATGACGGAACTGGACCCCAGTGATACCTGTTTTGCCTGCCCTACGGATACGGATGATTATCAGGCAGTGGGCATCGGTCCGGGCCTGGGAAAGGCGGAAGAGACAGAGGGCGCGGTATTGGAACAGATAGACAGTTGTTTATCTCCTATGGTAGTGGATGCTGATGCTTTGAATGTACTGGCAGGGCATCGCAATTATATCGGACGCTTACCGAAAGGGAGTATTCTGACACCGCATCCGAAAGAACTGGAACGGTTGGTAGGAAAGTGTCAGGACTCTTATGAACGCTTAACGAAAGCACGTGAGTTGGCGCGAACATCAGGAACGTATATCATCTTGAAAGGTGCTTACTCTGTGGTTATTACTCCGCAAGGGAAGTGTTATTTTAATACTACAGGTAATCCGGGTATGGCAACAGGTGGCAGTGGAGATGTGTTGACGGGTGTAGTGCTGGCTTTGTTGGCACAAGGGTATGCTTCGGAAGATGCAGCCTGCCTGGCGATGTATGTTCATGGGCTTGCCGGAGACATTGCTTGCAAGAAGTATGGGACGATAGGAATGACGGCTGGGGATATCGTGACGTGTCTGCCGTTGGCGTGGAGGATGATGGAAGAATGAAAAGACAAGATATCAGGTTTTAAGTATGCAGTGTTATGGCGTAGTCTTAATACTGCAATACTTAAAACTTAATACCTGATTTATTATTTTCCTCTCGTCGTAATATGGAAGCATCCTTGCTTCAACTCATACTTTATATAGCATTTATCCGCTTTCCGCAAGTCGCGTAATACTTCGGAGAGTACGAGTTTCAATGTATCTGAACTGACATCCTGTAGCGGGCGTCCATCTTCATCTTCTACTTTCTTGAAGCGCTTCCAACTGACGTCGAATGTGGTTCCGTAGAAATGCGCGGAGTTTGCCGAGGCATTACCATTGCGGCGACGCAGGCGTTTTACGTCATCTTCGGTGCGGAGTACCGAGGTTACGATTATTTTATTGGGATTTAGCCCTTTGGCGGTCAGTGAGTCAAGGAAATTGGTACCGATGGTATCCAGTAGTTGTGCTGCACCTTTAATGAGATATGGGATGGAGTGTGTCAGCGAGTCTACCACATATAAATCGTTCGTTTCGATGTGCTGAAGTTTTTCCTTCATGTGTTCGGCCTCTTTGCGGGAGGCAATTGGCGTAATGCCTATGGCTTGTGCGACATTCAGATGCGCTTCATTCAAGTCGCCGAAAGTTCGTCTGTAACTGATAACTCCTTTAATGTTTCGCGGCTCGTTCAGTTTGAGGGACATATCTTTCTTTTTGCATCCGGCAAGGGAAGTGCCGGCCATAAGTATTGCTAAAAATAAAACCGGAAGTTTGTTGTATCTTTGTTGCATATTGCTTGAAAATGTTTTTATGTGGGCACAAAAGTAGGAAAAAGAAAAGAGAGTTCTTCCTTATAGCCTTATTTTTGTACCTTTGCGCCCGAAAAATGAAAGCAAAAGAGTATGCAACGGTATTTTATTTATTTAGCTTACGACGGAACCGCCTACCACGGCTGGCAGATACAACCCAACGGAGACAGTGTACAAGAGTGTCTGATGCGTGCACTTGCCATACTGATGCGCCGTGAAGTAGAGGTTATTGGCGCCGGACGTACCGATGCCGGGGTGCATGCTGCTCTGATGGTTGCCCACTTTGATAGTGACGAACCGCTTGATACAGCTTTCTTTACCGACAAACTGAACCGTCTTTTGCCGCCTGATATTTCTGTCTACTGCCTCCGTGCAGTGAAGCCCGATGCGCATGCCCGCTTTGATGCAACGGCACGCATGTATAAATACTACGTGACTACGGCAAAGTCTCCCTTCAATCGTCAATACCGTTGCCGTCTTTTCCAGACGCCCGATTTCGAACGAATGAACGAAGCGGCCCGTAGTTTGTTTAATTATACAGACTTCACCAGTTTCAGCAAACTGCATACGGACGTAAAAACAAACAACTGCCGCATCATGCATGCCGCTTGGACTCAGATAGACGATGTAACCTGGGTATTCACCATTCAGGCGGACCGTTTCCTGCGCAATATGGTTCGTGCAGTTGTCGGCACTTTGCTCGAAGTAGGCCGTGGCAAGCTCACCGTTGATGGTTTCCGGCGTGTCATCGAGCAGAAAGACCGTTGCAAGGCTGGTACTTCCGTTCCGGGCAATGCTCTGTTTCTGGTAGATGTCACATATCCCGAGGAATTATTCATCGCAGATAATAACTGAATAACTAACAATTAATTAACTAAGAACCATGTGGTTATTACTCGCCTTTCTCTCAGCTGCCTTGCTGGGTTTTTATGATGCATTTAAGAAGAAATCATTGCGCGATAATGCTGTGCTTCCCGTTCTGTTTCTGAATACGGTATTCTCCAGCCTGATATTTCTTCCTTTCATACTGATTTCCGCTTTTACTCCTGCTTTGAACGGAACAATGTTTGAAGTACCTGTTGTAGGTTGGGAGGTACATAAGTTTATCATTGTCAAGTCATTTATCGTTCTATCTTCCTGGATATTCGGTTACTTTGGCATGAAGCATTTGCCGTTGACGATTGTCGGTCCGATTAATGCTACCCGCCCTGTAATGGTGCTGGTGGGTGCCATGCTGATATTCGGTGAACGTCTGAACCTGTATCAATGGATCGGAGTCATGCTTGCCATACTTTCGTTCTTTATGCTGAGCCGTTCCGGTAAGAAGGAAGGCATTGACTTTAAACATAACAAATGGATTTACTTCATCGTGCTGGCTGCCATCACCGGAGCTATCAGCGGACTTTATGACAAGTATCTGATGAAGCAATTCAATCCTATGGTGGTGCAGTCGTGGTATAATGTCTATCAGGTATTTATCATGTGTCCCATTATCCTTTTGCTGTGGTACCCCAAACGAAAAGAAAGTACCCCTTTCCGTTGGGACTGGACTATCATCCTGATATCCGTTTTCCTTAGTGCAGCTGACTTTGCCTACTTCTATGCCTTGAGCTATGAAGACTCCATGATTTCCATTGTCTCTATGGTACGTCGGGGCAGTGTGGTTGTCTCCTTCCTTTTCGGAGCTCTCTTCTTCCGTGAAAAGAATTTAAAAAGTAAGGCTGTCGATCTCATTTTGGTATTGATTGGAATGTTCTTCCTGTATTTGGGAAGTAAATGATGCTGATTACTATGAAGGGAGATTAAAGAAAAAGTAAGAAGTATCTTAGTATTAATAGTTTTGAAAGACAATAAAATGTTTTGTTTTTCAATATTAAATATGTACCTTTGTTCAAATCAATACGAGTAATGAGAATAATAGCCAAAAGCAAAATAGTTGAATATTATACCAAAAACCCTGATGCTGAAACAGCTCTTGAAGATTGGTATCAGAAGGTAAAGAAAGCAGAGTGGACCTGTTTTGCTGATATGAAGCAGACTTTTAATAGTGTTGATAATGTAGGTAATCAGCATTATATATTCAATATTAGAGGCAATAATTATAGGTTGGTTGTAGTGATTAAATTTACTATTAAGACTGTTTTAATTCGTTTTATTGGCACTCATACGGATTATGATAATATAGATGCTAAAAATGTTTAGGTATGGCAAAGATTCAGAGTGAAATAGCTTATAAAGCGACAATGGAGAGGATAGAAGAACTTCTTCCATTAGTTGATGATGATACTCCTTTGACTGATAAAAATCTTATAGAGTTGGATTTACTGTCAGGACTTGTAGAAGAGTATGAGGATGAACATTATCCGATCAAAGTTCCCTCTTTGGTTGATGTGTTAAAATTGCGTATGTATGAAATGGGAATAAATCAGGCAAAGTTGTCTGAGTTACTTGGAGTGAGCACTTCGCGTGTTAGCGACTATATTACTGGAAGGAGTGAACCTACTTTGAAGGTAGCTCGTGAAATGAGCAGGAAGTTGAATATTGATGCTAATATAGTATTGGGAGTGTAATTATGGCAGAAGATTTATGTATCAGCAACGGCGGCAAGGCCGAAAAGTATCAGACTTTGCTTCCCCAGATAAAGAGCCTGATTGAAGGCGAAAATGACCTTATAGCCAATCTGGCTAATGTTTCGGCTGCACTGAAAGAGACTTTCGGTTTCTTTTGGGTGGGATTCTATCTGGTGAAAGGGGAAGAACTGGTATTGGGACCTTTTCAGGGACCGATAGCCTGCACACGTATCCGGAAAGGACGGGGTGTTTGCGGTACGGCATGGGCTAAGGCAGAGACGTTGGTGGTGCCCGATGTAGATGCATTCCCCGGACATATAGCTTGCAGTTCGTTGTCGCGCTCGGAGATCGTTGTTCCGTTGATTCGTGAGAATGGCAAGGTGTGGGGTGTGCTCGATATAGACAGTGAAAACCTGAATACCTTTGACGAAACAGATGCACATTTTCTTGGAGAGATATGCTCCTTGCTCTGAAGATTGCGTTGAAGTAATAAAATACAAAATAGGAATAACAGAAAAATAATATGATGAAGAAATTGACAATGTTCTTGTGTTTGGCTTGTGCCTGGATGTGTTCTCTGCAAGCCCAGGAAGCTAAAACTTTTTTCAAAAATATGCCCGATAGCCTCAGTCCGCTGCTTACTGCTGTGAACCGTGCCGACTTTATCGACTTCCTTGAAAGTAAGATGAAAGCGGAAGTAACCAACCGTTTCGGCGGCAAATCGGAAATGACGGAGCTTGCTCCCGACTATATCCGCATCCAGATGACACCGCAAAGCTCTTGGCAGATGAAACTGCTGGCTACGAGCGACAGCACCAAAGTAATCTGTGCCGTATCTACAGCTTGTGCCCCTGCTTGTGATAGTGATGTCCATTTCTATACCACCGGTTGGGAAGAATTGCCCGCTTCTTCTTTCCTCACGCCTCCTGTAATGAAAGATTTCCTGTCATTACCAGATACGTTGATGGATTATGAAGTGAGAGATGCCGGCGAACAGGCAGATATGCTGCTGATGAAAGCCGATCTTTCTGCAAAGGACAATACACTGACTTTTACTTTTACAACTACCGACTATATGGATAAAGAAGCGGCAGAGAAACTGAAACCGTATCTCCGCCGCCCTGTAGTGTATGTTTGGAAAGAAGGTGGCTATGACCGCAAGTAACGGGCTACTTCACCTTTATTCTGTCGAACCCTTCTCCGTATACTCCGATTACTGCACTTTGTGATACAAATGCGTTTGGATCTATATCCTTTATCAATCGGAATATAATTGTTGATTCGCGCTTCTTGGCAAGTACGAACAACATCTTCTGTTCCTTGCCGCTATAAAATCCGGAAGCATTAATGACGGTGGCGCCCCGGTGTGGATATACATTGATGTGCCGGGCTATTTCATCATATTTCTCACTGATGATAAAGAACTGTACGGATTGCCGGGCACTGTTCACTACCTGATCCAGAACAAAACTGCAAATGTACAGGGTTACATAACCGTAAACCACCTTCTCCCAATCTTTCAACACAAAGTAGCTGGAAGAAATGATAATCAGGTCACAGATCAGCATTACACGGCCTAATGTGATATCCCGGTATTTGTTGATGATGGCGGCAATAATATCCGTTCCGCCTGTGCTACCGTTGGAAGAAAAGGCGATGCCTATGCCGCCTCCGCAGAGGGATGCGCCGATGACGCACGCCATGAAAGGCTGATCGTGCAGTAAGACCACACCGCTTGCCAGTCTCTGAATGATGGAAAGGAAGAATGTCAGGGTGAATACAGCGAATACTGTTTTGATACTGAACTTCCAGCCCAGAATGCGGATGGAGAGTAGTAACAGGATGAAGTTGATACTGAAATAAGTGTACTGCACAGGGAAGCCGGTGGCGAAATAGACTATGGAGGCGATACCCGGCACTCCTCCGGTGGTGATGTCATTGGGCAACAGAAATACTGTCCAGCCTATACCATAAAGAATTAATCCGAGGGCGATCATTAAATAATCTCTTGTTTCCCGAATCAGGCTTTGCTTAGTAGGGACGTTTACGATTGTTTTCATCTGTTTTATGCGTAAGTTTGGTAATGAGTTTTAGAAACTTTCTCTATAAAATATGCGTTGTCTGTTTACGCCTGCAAAGATAGATGTAATATTCGGAAATCTTGTCTAATCTGTCATGGTTCATGAAGGGATGTGCCTAATTTTTATTTGCTGATTAAATTCTTATAGACTACTGTTTGCAGTAATTCCTCCCGTCGCTGGGCTGAAACAGGAAGTTCTTTCCCGTTGATGAAGACTCTTCCTTTGGCAATGGAATCGATGTGCGAGAGGTTTACAAGGAAAGACTTATGTATTCTGAAGAAGGCGCTTTGAGGCAGAATTTCTTCCAGTGAAATCATGGTCTGATGGATGATGAGAGTTTTGGACTTGAAGTGCAGTTTCAGATAGTTCTGCATACCTTCTACATACAGTATATCTTTCCAGGATATCTGGGTAAATGCATCCCCCTGTCTGATATACATTTCCCGGGTGGTTTCTTCTATTCCATTATTTTGCAGCAGGAGTTGGGTTCTGAAAGTATGGGCGGCCTTGGTCACTGCCTGAAAGAAACGCTGAAAAGAAATTGGTTTCAGTAAGTAGTCAACAACATTGAGTTGATAGCCTTCCAGGGCATATTCGGAGTAGGCGGTAGTTAGTATGGTCAATGGTGCTTCATCTAATGATTTCAGGAAATCGATGCCGGAAAGATAGGGCATATTGATATCCAGAAACATGAGGTCGATAGGCTGGTTTTCTAATATTCCTCTTGCTTCGAGTGCAGAAGAACAGGTAGCGTTGACTGTGAGAAAGTCCAGTTTGCTGATGTGGTTGGCAATGCCTTTGATGGCGATTTGTTCGTCGTCTACGATGAGGCATTTTAGGGGTTGTTGTTCAGGGGAGTCTTTCATCTTTTATATTTCAATGCTAAGTGAGGTTTGATAATAGGTATCTGTTTGGTTGACGGACAACTGGTACTTCTTGTGGAACAGGATGTCCAGTCGTTTGATTGCATTGGCCAGTCCCAGTCCGGTGCCTGTTCGTTGCAGATGCGGGGAACTGGTGTTGCCAACTTCAAGAAGGATATGATGGGTATTCTGTTTGAGCCGTATCTGTACCTGTCCTTTCTCCGTGGGGGTGTGCGATGCATGTTTAAAGGCATTTTCTATGAATGTCAGTAATAACAAAGGCGGGAATCCGATGCTGCCGTCTTCTACTTCCCATTCGGTACTTACAGTCAGTTTGTCTTCCCAGCGGATGTTTTCTATCGCTATGTAGTTTTGCAGGAATTCTATCTCCTGTTCCAGGCTGATAAGCTCTTTCTGACCGTTATACAGCTGGTAACGCAGGATATCGGAATATTTCTCTAACAAAGAGGAAGCCAAAGGCACATTATCCTGCATCAGGATGTTGATGTGATTCAACACATTGAACATGAAGTGAGGGGTGATTTGCTGCCGTAATGTTTGGAAGAGGAATTGAGATTTCTCTTTTTCTAATTGCAGGTTTTCCGAATAGAAGTACAGGCCGCAGAAGGCGAGATTAATAACCAATGTACCCGGTAGCAAGAGGATAGAGTTGAAAAGAAGGCTTTCTTCTCCCTCTATGAAGATGTTGGATGCAGGGAATATACCTGTTTGTTCAAGATACTGGAAGAGAACGAAGTAGGAAGCTACCAGTGTACTTGTAGGGACGCAAAGTACTATAAACAATATCCAGAAAGGCTTCATCTGCTTGGTGCGTATCGCTTTTTTCAGTAGATGGTTACATAGGTATTGGTTCACCAGCATATAACTGCCACTTATGCAGATGGTGAGAAGCGTTGCTTCGCATATACTGGTCGACATATTGAGGAATTGTATCCAGAAAGTGCCAGCGATGAGTAGCCAGAAGATAGTAGAGAGCTGCTGCGATTTGAAAGTCAGATGTTTCTTCATGTTGCAAAGATAGGGGATAAAGTGGTTGCTGCTTATCCGTTTTGTCATAAGCAGGCCGGGGTTTGGTCAAAAAGATTTTCTCATTCTCATTGATATTGACAATCTTTGTGGCATACAAATCATTAAAAGAAGGAACAAAAATGAAGTGGATATCTATTGCAACAGTCTTATTACTGCTGGTTTCTGTGGAAAGCACTGCACAGATCACTATTAAAACAGAGTATTTCGGTACATCGGCTTATCGGGATGAGCACAATCAAAAAGTGGGTAAAAGTAAAGGTTCCGCCATGGTCTATCACGGAAGTGCCAATCTGCCTTTGTCGATGAAAAAGAACGAAAGCAATCAGCCTACGATATGGGGGATCGGGCTTTCGGGCGATTATGCGTCTCTGAATAATAAGAATATTGCAGAGCCTCTTGTGTTGTCCGAGATTCTGAATTTGCAGATGTCGCTTTTCCATGTGCGGCCTTTGAGTGAGAAATGGTCGATGATGGCAAGCGTCGGTGTCGGCGTGTATACGGATGATACACGTTTTTCTCATTTGCGTTTCCGGAATGTATTGGGAAGTGCGGGGTTGGTCTTTGTCAGGCGTATATTCCCTAATCTGGAACTGGGTGCGGGTTTGGCATTGAACAATGCTTTCGGTTATCCTATGGCGTTTCCTGCATTATACGTAAATTGGAATTATGGGCATAAGCTGACTTGTAGTTTCTCGGCTTTGGATGGAGCTAACCTTGTAGTTGGGTATAATGTGGACAAAACGTTCAGCATCAGTTTCATTACGGAAATGGGTGGGCAGATGGCTTTGACAGAGTTAAATGGTGATGATAAGATTTTTACGCACCAGTACATTGTGGTAGGTTTCCGTCCTGAATTCAAGGTTTCCAAGCACATTTCTTTGCCTGTTACGGTGGGGATAAATGCGGTACGCAATGCTTATTATGATGGCAGAAGCTTGTCAGCGTTCTTTAAGGCGATGGGGAGGGAATATGATCCTTGTTTCCAGATAGCGCCGTATTTCTCGGTAAGTATTGTATTGCAGTAAGTTGTATTTCCGAAAACATTGTTATCTTTGTCGTGTAATTAGAGAATAGGAGATTAAGTTATGAAACGACCTGATATTGTTCGCCGGATTGCAGAAGTAGTGCATCGCATTGCTCCTGATGCGAAGACCATTCTTTATGGGTCCGAAGCTCGGGGAGATGCACAGGTAGATTCGGATATAGACTTACTCTCAGACAGCATACACCACCTCATGTGCCTCCCCCAGTTGCGGAACTTCCAGCTTCCCGAGCATTGTATCCAGTACCGCTTCCGGAACCATAAATTCCCGTTCACGATTTTGTTTCCTCCATACCGCATACGGCTTTTCGATATAAACAATCTTCACTTTAGCCCCGTAAGTGAGGAATAAATCAATCAGTTGCGAGCGCATCTGTTTTGAGGTATTGGTTGCATTCCATACAAAACCTTGCTCTTTACGCAGATAGCTGCGAGCTTCTTCCTTGGCTTCCTGTACCACCCTGCCATTGGCAGCCTTATCCGTAGGGCTAACTTTGTACTTTCGCCGGATAGCATCTAGGCTTATCACAGGAATATCCTGTGGCAATGTACGGATATAATGATCTTTCCCCATCCCCGGCAAACCGGACAATAAGATAACTTCACACCGGAAATTATCATGTGGAATGTAATCTATATACCCATCCTCAGCATGAAAGTACTGGAAGCGGGCATGGTCCGTTGCAAAGCCTCGTGCCTTTCCCCAGCAATCCTGTTCACGGCAAAGCATCTCGAATAATTCGACAACCTCCATCAGTGCAGACTTATCTTTGCAGATACGTCCCTGAATATCCGCTACTGCAAGCATTTTCAGTAAACGTGTATCCACTCTGAGAGATGCTTCGCACAGCTTCTTCACAGGATTCTCCCGCTCCATAATCCAAACCGGCAAACCATGATAACGCACCAGCGCAGCAATGGTCTCCCGGATATGAAATGGAGTAGGAATATCCCTGTAAAGGATCGTGCGTGCCGTATATTCTCCACGCCTGGCATGTCCCTTGGAAGTGATAATGCCACCTCCTTCATCTACCGAAGTAGAGCGCTTTTCCATATCATGCAATAAAGCGGCTGCCCATAATATTTCCTGTTCCTGTGCAGGCAAAGCCCGATATTCCGGCTGTTGCTGCAATGCATCCAGTACCATACGGGTATGTACGGCCACACTACCTTCTTCGTGATGCAAATGGTGCTGCATTACGAAGTTCATATCTTGTACCCACCGGAACTGTTGTTCCAGTGAGTCCCAATTCTTATTATCTGTCAGTTTCCAATTCATTTTATTCCTCCTTTCCTGTTTCCCAGATGAGGCGGGCACGCTTCCAGTTGCGTGTCCAGTGCTCATCGGTCTTCACATGCCCTTTGCGTACGTACTTGAATACGTTGCGGGCAAATTCACTTACAGGATATTCACCTATATTACGGGTGACTACCCCTTCGCGGGTACAATCTGCGCCTGTTTGCGGATCGCGTGTTCCGAGCACACCCGGTTTTTGTGCCAGACTAACGACTTGTTGCTGCAATGCTTCCTGCGTCAATCCTTTTACCGTTTCCACTCGTAATTCGGGCACCGTGGGCAAGTCGAACAGAGCGGCATAGAATTTCACTTCCTCCCACGACAGCCACTGCTCCAGACAGCGCACGGCAAACACGAAAAAGTGTGTTTCCAGTTTGCGATACTCTATCGAATGTATGGCATACAGGTTTTCACCGAATATCTCGATGTCCCCCAAATCATTTTTCATGAGTTCCCAACGCTCGCGCAGTTCCCTGGTCCACGGTGAGGTGGTGGGTGCTGCATGCGAGCGGGCAAATACACCGTGGCGGCTCAGACAATTATTTTCTCCGTCCAGCTTTTCGGTGTGTATCAGGGTTTCTATCTGTTGAATGTCTTCCCAATACGTATGGTTGATGCGGTCGTCACTGGTCGTTCCGGGAGAAAACGGATAATGATACGTGCGACCATATTTTTCTGATAACATAAGTTACTCCTTTCTTTTTAAATCATTCATCTACTTTAAATCAGCGGCTCCTGGATCACCTTCACCGGATTGCCACGTTGCAGGCAGTTGTGATTACTCCAGTTGGCCTGTGCCTGAATCATGGCTTGCTCTATGCTCCATGATGCCAGTTTCAACAGCAGGCGTTCGGTAGCCAGTTTTTTGTTTTGCCATTGCGAGCGTTGGTCGGAAGCTACCACGCTCATTCCGGTAGGAATATGGACGGCACGGACGGCAGACTCCGTCTTGTTCACGTGCTGACCGCCCGGTCCGGATGCCCGCAAGGTCTCATAACGGATTTCCGCTTCCGTAGCCTCTTGGCTTTCGGAGAGCGTGAAGGTCTGCACACCGACAAACCAGTTCTTCCGTTTATGATAAATGCGGTACGGACTTTTGGCAATCCACTGTACGGTACCTTCCCAGTCCTTAATCAGCGCATGATAATCTCCGCCTTGCAGAGAGATGACGGCTGATAGCAGGGTACGGTTAAGAGGTCCTGTTTCGCGTTCCACGATTTCTGTTTTCACTCCTTTGGCGGCGGCTTGTTTCAGAATCTTTTCCAGTACCAGCGCCACTACGCGGCAACATTCGGCAGGGCCGCGTCCGGAGGTTATTTGCATATATACTTTCTCCATAGCCTCTTACTCTTTATTCATCCTTACAATGCGCGGCATGAATTTGCCCTGCACTTCTACCAATCTCTCTTGGGGTTGCATCACCCGGTCGATGTTCTTGTAGGCTAATGGCATCTCTTCGATGCTGCCTCCAATCAGTGTGACCCCGGTCTGCGAGAGAATTTTCTTCATGGCCGACTGGGTGAAACTTTCCTTTGCCTTCTGGCGCGACATGGCCCGTCCGGCACCGTGCGAAGCGGAACATAACGACTCTTCCACACCCTGACCTGCTACCAGATAACCGGGAGTTGCCATACTTCCGGGGATAAGTCCCGGTTGTCCAGCCTGTGCAGGAGTAGCCCCTTTGCGATGCACGATGGCGGTGCACCCGGGTGCAATTTCCTCTTTCCAGGCGAAGTTGTGATGATTGTTCACGTTCGCCATTGGCTTCAGTCCCAGAGCTTTCGAGAGGTTCAGGTGGATTTGCTCGTGACAGGCACGGGCATAGTCGCCTGCCAGGTTCATGCTCATCCAGTATTCTTGTCCTTCTTCCGAGTTTAAGTCGAGCCAGGCAAAATGCTGCGCTTCACGTGGCAGTTTGCAGACTTCACGGGCTATCCGGCTGTAATGCATGGCAATAGCTGCTCCAAGTCCGCGCGAACCGGAATGTGACAGCAATGCCATATAATTGCCTTCGGGCAGTCCCAGCACATTTTCTCCTTGCAGAAGAAGCTCTCCGAACTCCACGAAATGATTTCCACCGCCGGAACTGCCCAACTGACGAATGGCCTTTCCGCGTAAGTCCCTCAGAAGAGGTGTTAACTGGAATTCTTCCCGTTCTGTCACTTCATGCTCCTGTGCAAAGGTCAGGCCGCCCTCCATGCCGAAATGGGTATAGTTTTTCAGTGCCTCTTTTATCTGATGCGAGTATCTTTTCAGATAATCCGCTTTGGCATCGAACACCGTCAGACTCATTCGACAACCGATATCCACCCCTACGGCATAGGGAATGACGGCATTGTCCGTGGCGAGTACACCGCCGATGGGCAGACCGTATCCGGCATGTGCATCGGGCATCAGTGCGCCGGCTACGCTGACGGGGAGCCTCATGGCCAGGTTCATCTGCTGTTTGGCGAGGGTTTCTATGAACTTGCCGCCATAGGTTTTATAGGGCAACGGCTCGTCGAGCAAGTCGTATGTTGTGAACTTCTTTTCGATGAGGGTGGGGGACAGGCGTTCGGCCAGTTTGCCCCATGTCTCATTCTCTTTATAAGTATCGGGATTTTCCAGCACGTCGCTCAGTGTCTTGATAATCTGTTCTTTGCTTTGGTGCTTGCAATGTTTACTGACGATGGCTACTGCCAGACTACGTGCTACATTGTCTCTATATCCCAGCTTACTTAAATCTTTCAATCGTATTCCCATATTTTCTTTTTTCATGTGTACGCATACGGCATGGGCTGCCCACCTCGTGACGGGGCAGTGCAATATGCGTTTTGTACCCAATGCATGAGGGATGATGATAGATACAACACTATCTGTCCACTGCATTGAAGTGAATAATAATAAAATTATAAATGTGATTGTAGGACTAATCAAGAAAATTGCAAAGCCCCATCATCCCGATGAGTCAACTTAGTCCTGGCTGAGATATTATAGTTCCAACATAAATTAGTCCCTTTCTTTTAGTTTTAAAGGGGTGAATACTGTGTTTAACGGTGGCAAAAGTAATGCATCTTTTTAAAGTATGCAAGGAAAAAGAACGTTTTTTTGCATGTGTAAACAGTTTGGGGCTTTTTACTATATCAATATTTGAAGTTTATGTGATATTGTTTAGACTGAATAGGTCAAAGAAATTAGTATTTGATATTGAGTGTTTGCATGTTCGATACTATTAAAAGGAGCACACCTAAAACAGTTTACTATCCCCACTGAGGTCTGCAACTACCCGGACATGCTAATAAACTGAATAGGTGCGCATTTTGTAAATTATTGAACATACGAATAATCATTCTGTTTAGACTTGTCCATCTTTGAAGTGATGCTAAACTAAATTCTATGAAATGTACCTATTATAAGGTAACTGCAAATATGAATGAAAAAGATTGATAATGCGAATCAGTAGTTGAATTAATGTTTTTATGATGGATTATGAATTAAATGATGTCTAGACTATTGTATGAATAATATTATGCAAGAAAAATATTAGTTTATCGTAATGTCGAGATTAGTTTCTTGCAACACAGGGAAAAGTCTCCCATGCGCCCCGCGTGAAGTCGGGTATTTCTACCGGGCGACTGCCATTCAGTACCGATTGCTCACTAAGCTCGGTGATGCACGACCATTCGGCAGCATCGTAGACGTCCATATCCAGAGGAAGTCCGTGGTGCAGGCAGTAGATGAGGCGGTAATCCATGATATAGTTCATCTCGTTCGGGGCACCTTTGAGGGCACCTTCTTTGCCGATGGTAGCTGTAAAAGGATGTTGATAGTGTTGCAAGAGTTCTTCGGTGGTTGCGCTGGCTGTCTCTCCGGCGGCTGTACCGATTGCTCCTCCGCTACGCACATCTTCCAAATTGATCGTGGCTACCGGATATTTTTGTGCAAACCCTCGCGTGCCGCAAATGGTGTGCGAACGGCTGTAAGGGCGTGGATGAACGGTGCAGTATTGCAGTTGGATGGTCTTTCCCTTGACGGTATGGATGAGGGTGGTGTTCATGTCTCCCAACAGGTAAGCCTGTTGTGCTTCGGGAGATTCTTTTCCGAAAGTGCGGCGGGCATATTCCGTCATTCCCGCTTGGTGGGTGGACATGGATACAAGGTAATTCAAACGGTCGCCCCGGTGGATATTCAGGATCTGGCATACGGGACCTAAGCCGTGAGTGGGATAGGGGTTTCCGGTGTGCTCCATGCAGTAAGCCTTGTTCCAGTGGTTATGGAAGCCGCCTTGGTTTTCATCGCTGAAGTACATGGAGCGCAGGTCGTGTATATAAGCACCTTCTACGTGCATGATTTCACCGAACAGGCCTTGTCTTGCCATGTTCAGCGTGGTCAGGGCAAAGGCATCATAGCAACAGTTTTCCAGCATGATGCAGTGGCGGCGGGTGCGCTCAGCGGTGTCTACCAGTTGCCAGCACTCGGCTACGGTCATGGCAGCGGGCACTTCGATGGCAACATGCTTACCTTGCTTCATGGCGTAGGTGGCCATAGGGGCATGTGTCAGCCAGTCCGTACATATAATGATGAGGTCGATATCAGGGTTGCAACACATTTGTTGCCAACCGTTTTCTCCGGCATAACCGGTTGCGGCGGGATGTCCGCCTTTTGTCAGTAGGGCTTGTCCTTTTGCCAGGTTTCCGGGGCGTATCTCACACAAAGCTTTGATCTCTACGTGCTCTATGAGCATATAACGCTCCAATGTGAGTAATCCGCGATTGCCTAAGCCTATGAATCCGATGCGTACAACGGGAATAGGAGCATGAGCCAGGCCCAGGACATGAGTAGGAGGTTCGTTTGTCTTATTTAATTTTTCCATTTGCCAAGATGTTTCTCTATCATCTCGTTAGTTCTATTTTTTTCTGGTGTTTTTATCAACAATAACAGAAGTTGTTAACCGGGTAGCTAACTGCAATTTTATATCATCATTCAATGGCTTTAGTATTTCCAAATAAGTATCGGTCAATTTTAGTGTATCCATAATCATTTATTTTTTCGATAGCAAAGATAAAGGTTTGTCTTTGATATACAATCAACTCAATACAAAATAGTTATCTTAAACTTGTTGACGGAATTAACTCCTCTCTGCACAGAAAGGAATTAATTCTGTCAACAAATAAAAAGCTAATTCTTTATAATATAGCAATCTCTTTTTCGGAAAGACCAGTAGATTTAATAATTATATCTATGGGAGTATTGAGTTCTTTTAGGGAACGAGCTATACTATAACGCTCTTCTTCACGTCCTTCTGCGCGTCCTTCTGCACGTCCTTCTGCACGTTCCGTATAGATGTTGTCTCGGAGGATAACGATATTATCCAAATGTCGATAATAGGCTTTCAACTCATCTTTAGTCATCCTGTCTATCTTCAGGTGTTCACGAACCTCCTCTAAACCAGGAGCAGTAGCGCTGTCGGGAATATCACCTGTATTCAGATAATGAATCCATTCCTCTAACGGGCTTTTGGCAACCTGATTGAAATCATTTACTTTCAGAATATAATACTCGGGATAAAGTTGGCTGACAGTATCAACACTGAAAGTCTGTTTCTGAAAAGGAGTTAGTTCCAGAATATCCCCTTCATGGATACCGCGGAATTCTGTTTTGCCATGATATACGATATCTTTTCCATTACCCAGGGAGAAATATACGATATTAACGCTGTAGACTTTGCGTACTTTATCGTATCCTTCGCCGCGGTTGATGTATTCTGTCACAAGCTTGGAAGTGCCGAACAGCATACGCTGGAAGTAAGCATATTCATTGTTATTCTGGACTTCGATCAGGATAAGTTCGCCTTTCGAATTTTCAGCAAGCATATCCACACGATTATACTTATCAAACTCATCCTCTTGATTACTTTCGCTTTCCAGGAGTTTCTGAATCTTGATGTTTTCTTTCAAAAGGGTAGTCAGGAATCCTTCCAGTACCCCAAAATTGGCTTTGTTGCGCAGCAGACGCTTCATTGCCCAATCGAAACGAATATAATTACCAGCCATAAGTTCGTCTCCTTTTTCTTGTTTTGTTTTCATTTCAACAAAGGTAACTGGAAAATGTTGAATATCAAACGGTGGATATGGATTTATTTTAAGTGCACGTTCGCATTCTCTTATTAAACAACAAAAGCTGTTTCAGAATTTTGAAACAGCTTTTGTATGGAAAAAACAGGGTGTAGCTTCTTATACTCCGCTGAATGCACTAAATCCGCCATCTATCGGAAGCAATGCACCCGTCACGAAACTTGCCGCATCGCTGCACAGGAATTGTACGGCGCCGTTCAGTTCGTTGATATCTCCAAAGCGTTTCATCGGAGTTTTGGCTAAAACTTTCTTGCTGCGGTCTGTCAGTGAACCGTCAGGATTGATAAGCACGGCACGATTCTGGTCGCCGATGAAGAAACCCGGAGCGATAGCATTCACACGAATGCCGTCTCCGTACTTCAGTGCGAGTTCGCTTGCCAGCCATTGAGTGAAGTTGGCAACGGCTGTCTTAGCTGCCGAGTAACCCGGAACGCGGGTGATAGCGCTGTAAGCAGCCATGGAAGATACGTTTACGATACAACCTTTACCTTGCTTAGCCATCACTTTGCTGAATACCATAGAAGGATAGACGGTTCCGTTCATATTCAGGTTAGTCACTTTCTCCCAGCAGGTAACGTCCATGTCGAAGAAGTTCTGGTCGGGAGCCAGCGTAGCACCCGGCATATTGCCACCGGCAATGTTGAGCAGGATGTCGATACGTCCCCATTTGGCAACGATGTCATCAGCCAATTTTTCAAGGCTGGCGATGTCCAATACATTACCTACGATGCCGATTACATCTTCACCGTAAGCTTTCAGTTCTTCTACACGTTTGTCCAGTTGTTCCTGACGGATGTCAACGGCTACTACTTTGGCGCCTTGCTCCATGAAACATTTGGCAATGCTGCCACCCAATACACCACCTGCACCGGTGATAACGGCTACTTTACCTGCAATACTGAATTGTTCGTTCATAATCTCCTTATTTAATTATTAATTTTTAATTGTTTATTTCGTCTTGCACCACTGCCATCATTCCTTCTACCTGTGCCAATGCCAGCATACGGCCATGGAATGAATATCCGGGGTTATATCCTTTGTCTTCGTCACCCAGCATCATTCGTCCGTGGTCTACACGCATAGGCAGTCCCGGGTTTTCTTTCTCAAAGATGCGGATGAGGTCAATCAAATGTCCGCGTCCGGTCAGATGCGAGCTTTCTATAAAGTTGCCTCCGGGCATGGCGGCCGTGCTGCGCAGGTGGACAAAGTGAGTACGTTTAGCGAATTTCTTTGCCAATTCACGGGTATCGTTATGCTCGCCTGCACTGAGGGAACCGGCGCAGAAGGTCAGTCCGTTATGCGGGTTATCCACTGCATTCAGGAACCAGGCGATGTCTGCTTCGTTGGTGACAATACGCGGTAAACCTAATACCTGGAACGGAGGATCATCGGGATGCACACACATATTCACACCATATTCTTCGCAGACAGGCATGATGGCGGAGAGGAAATAACGCATGTTTTCGCGTAGCATATCACGGTCGATACCTTTATAGAGTGCCAACAGCTTCTTGAAGATGTTCACCGGATTCTTATCTCCTTCTTTGATATTTCCGTTGACGAAACCTTGCGTCTTTACAATGATCGTGTCTATGAGATCATCCTTTTCTGCTTCGGTGATGGTCTTGTCCAGTTCTGCAACCTTTACCAACTCTTCGGCGGAGTAGTCCTTTTCGGCTCCTTCACGTCCGAGGATTCGAAGGTCGAAGTAAGCGAAGCGAACACGGTCGAAGTAGAGTGACGAAGTGCCGTCTGCCCAGGGATGTTGCAAATCCGTGCGTATCCAGTCGATAACAGGCATAAAGTTATAGCATACGGTTTTCACACCGCACTTACCCAGGTTTGCCAGACTGACTTTATAGTTTTCTATCAACTGTTCGCGGTCCGGTCCGGCATACTTGATCGCCTCGCAAACAGGCAGGCTTTCTACTACAGACCAGCGCAGGCCGTAAGACTCGATATAGGTTTTCAGATCGTTGATAGCCTCTTCGGTCCATATTTCACCATTGGGCACATCGTGCAAGGCAGTCACAATTCCTTCCACGCCGATTTGCCGCAGCATGTCGAGCGTGATCTTGTCTTTCTTGCCAAACCATCTCCAGGTTTTTTCCATAACATTTATATATTAATAGTTTAACTGATTATTGACTGCAAATATACGTGCAAAAATAATGCTGCGATAAATGGATATTTGCAGAATATATGCGGATTTTTGCATGTATGCGGTAGCATTTCTATTGTCTTTCCTTATCTTTGTGTGTGAATTAAATTTTGCTGAATATATGCGCCGACCGATTATAAATGAAAAGTTACCTATATCGGAGTCGAATCCGATCAAAGCGCGGCATTACGATTATGATCGTTTCACTTATCCGTGGCATTTCCACAGCCAGTATGAAATCATTTACGTAAAGGAGAGTCATGGTCTGTGCTTTGTAGGCGACTGCATTGAGAAGTTCTCTGCGGGTGATGTGATTCTGTTCGGTACTAATCTGCCCCATTACATGCGGAGCAATGATATTTATGGTTCGGAGAACGCCACTTCACGCGTACAAGGGACTATCATTCAGTTTGAGCAGAACTTTATGCAGTATTCCTTTGATTATTATCCTCAGTTTCTGCAAATAAAAATGCTGTTGGAGGAATCGAAGAGAGGTATCATCTTTCCGAAACAGGATGCAACCCGGGTAGGGGAGTTGCTTTCCGGCTTTCTTTCATTAAGTGGTTTTCGCCAGATAAGCGGGTTGCTGGATTTGTTGCAGGAGCTGGCAGTCAGTCCGCAAAGAAGGACGTTGGCAAGTCTGCATTATTACGAAAAGTTTCCTACGCTGGGGAACAAGCGGATTGATAAAATCATTTCCTTTATAAACAATAACTACACCCGTAACCTCAAATTGAATGAAATAGCCGGAATGGCGAGTATGAACTCCAGCGCCTTCTGTCGTTATTTCAAGGAGAATACAGGGAAGACGCTTTTGCAGTATGTGCTGGAAATGCGTGTGGGATATGCTTGTAAGTTGTTAGCATTGGGAGAAATGGATATTTCGCAGATAGCTGTGGAGTGCGGCTTCGATTCAATCACTCATTTCAATCGCACGTTTAAGCAGTTGGTTAATCTGACGCCGACGCAGTATAGGAGTAATATTATGAAATAAGAGGGAATGTTTCTGAAATTATTCTGCTTGCAATGAAACATTCTTTATTGTGATTTGCTTCAAATTAAAAATAATGTTTACTGATTCCGGCAGATAATCGTTGCCTTTTGTCAATAGCAAATTTATGTATTATTAACGGGAATACTGCCAAGATGAGTAGCATGACTCGAATGTCTTGTAATTGTGAATTTCTGATATCTTTTGTCTGTGGCTAGCGAGGCAAATGCCACACTTTATTCTCCTCTATGCCGCATCTTAGTCAGCTGAATGCCACATGTTTAAACTGTTGAAGTGTGGCATTGGAGACGACGGAGTGTGGTATTGCGGTTGTACAAGTGTGGGCTCACGCTTATATAAGTGTAAGCCCACGCTTATATAACTGTGAGCTATCGGAGCCTGCTGTGTTGAGGGAATAAAAAAACGGGGAAGCAGTTGCTTCTCCGTTCCTATATGCCGTGAAATGTAGTTTAATGCAAAGTTGAATAAAGATTATCTATAAAAGGATGATACAAAGATACGATATTGAGAAGGCGATGTCAAGTGTTTCGCTAATTATTTCCGGTTTGCATATTTGTTTTTTAGCTTCTTGCATTCTTCTCCTACCATTGCATATAACATCTACCCTTTGTTAGGACAGTTGGACTTAGATATGCTTCTATTGAAATCCCAAAACTTGGAACTTACAGATATACCTCTATTTTTCTGGTAAAAGGAACATCTATTTTTAGAATGTTGTATCTTTGCAAAAAACGGTGTATGAAAGATGTACTTAAAATATCAATCTTACTAATTCTTGCATTTAGCAACGGGGCTTTATTTGCACGGACGAATAGATATCTCAATTTAAATAGAGACACGTTAGATATAAAATTTGTAAAAGATACGTTGGTAACAAGTACAATCCAAGATACCTTTGCTACTATACCTGCTGTTAAAGATTCAATAACTGTAAAACAAGATGAAATTAATGACTCTGCATTGTATTATCGTCTAATCTTACACTACCGAGACAGTGTGAATCACAATCTTAAAAGAATATACAATAAAGATGCCTTTAAATTTAAGGATGATTATTTTCGAGAAAAAATGAGAGAACTGTGGATAGGAGATGTTTTAAGAGATATATTTTTAAAATAATTATGAAGTTCTATTTTTTATCCTTATGTATAATGCTTGCTGTCAGTTTTGCTGCTAAAGCACAATCAAAGCTTATTTTTAAAGATAAGTTTATGTATACGGATGTACAGGTGTTCAATGAGACAAAAAGGCACTCAATACCCTCTCTTATTGATACGGGTTGTTCGTTATGTATAATTGATTCTATTTTTGCTATTGATTCATGCGGAATAAAAGAAGATGAATTACAAGCAATTCCTGTTAACCAAACTAAAGATAAGATTTCAAGTGCTTTTATAGATTCTATTTTTTTTTGTGGAAAGACATATCATAGAGTGTATTGCTTAGTTGCAGATCTTACTGGGCATTTCCAAAAATATGCACCAAAATTTATCGTCGGGGCTAATATCCTTAGATCAGGAGCTTGGAAATTTGATATGGAAAAGAATATTGTTGAATCCTACGATTCTAATAATAAAGCGAAAGGGATTATTTATAAATGGAAAAACCATGAAGACTATCCTGATGTGGCAATAGATTATATCATTTTAGATAGTAAAGTCAATGAAAAAAAAACACGATTTGCTTTTGATACAGGATGTAGAAACAATAAACTTCAACGTGGTTTATATGTAGGAAAACCTGAGCAAATTCAAAAGGAAACAGCTAATATCGTAAATAAATTATCAATTAAGATGGCTGAATTATGTAGAAATGTAACATTCAAGATAGGAAAGGATGAGTATACGTTAGATTTTATAATAGGTGATGGCAATATTGGGCTCTTAAACATCGAATTCTTACAAGGCCATTCCTTTATACTTAATTATAAGAAGCAGATACTTGAATTGTTGTAAAAGAGAGCTTGAATTATAATTTCAATCTATTTAGCTCGGAGAGAAATTCATAAGTTATTGGAATTGGCAAATCGCTTGATGAGTGAACTCTATCTATTACTTGTGAAATTCATTAATATATTCCATAAACCTTATGATTATGAGTTTCAGATGTAGGTAATCATTTTCTTTTGCTAAAGTTTTCCATTTGTAGCACGCATTGATGTGTTCATAAGATTTTGGTTTAACTCTCGGTTTAACTCACTCGGTTAAACCACGTTAAATTCGGCATCCTCTAAAAGCAAAAATCAGATAGAAATCTTGCGATAACTATCTGATTTTCAGAAGAGCGGAAGACGGGGCTCAAACCCGCGACCCTCAGCTTGGAAGGCTAATGCTCTTCTGCGGCTTCCAAAGGCTTCGCCTTCGTAAGCTACCAACTGAGCTACAGCCGCTTAGCTGCTCTTAAAGAAAATCCTCTTTATGCGCTTTTTAGGCTTGGTTTACATATTGGTTTACATCAATCATGTAAAACAAGATAAATTATTCAATAAGTTAATAATCTCTTTTACAGTATAATACTGTATTGCAAAAATAGTGAATTTATTTGTTTTAGACAACACTATTGCTGTATATAAAAAAAACAGCAAATGAATTGCTTCAAATGCTGTTCTTCTGAAGTCATAAGAATTACTTTCGTTGATAAGTCATCTTACAATATTCTTCATCTCCATCATCTTGTTTATCATAGTATTCAAGAACCAACTTATTTGAAGTGAGTTCTAATACCTTTAAAGTAATGGGATATTCTTCATCACCGTCATATATAAGAGTAATTACTTGATTCTTTAATTCCCATTCTCCTGTTCCAAGAGTAGAATTATCCATCTCATATTCTGTAAATGTACCTTCTGCTTTTAAAGTCAAATGTCCAAAGAAATAACATTCTTCCATTGGCTTACCTGCCCATTCATAATTTTCTTCTGGATGATTAACGAATTTCTCCCATACTTCTTCATAAACTAAAGTCCATTGTCCTGCAATATTCTCTGGGGTAGGTGTGGTATCTTCATCATCATCGCTACATGCAGTAAAGTTCACACTCATAATTACGGCAATTACTGCCATTCCAATAAATCTTAATGTTTTCATCTTTATAAATAGTTTATGCCTCCATGTTCCCTGTAGATGCTGTTAATAAGTAAGTTCTGAATAAGTGTGAGGAACACAGCGATAGCTGCACACTGTTTTAATAGTTTGCTACATTAGAGAATAGAATATCTGTTTCTTGACTTGTATGTATTATAGTCAGTGTTCCCTACTGACTGTTATACAAAAAAGAAGCGTGGGAACTATTGTTATTACTGCATTGAGGCTCTCGACTGCCCTTCTTCAAATAATAAACAATAGCCCACGCCCTATGAAATTATATAGTCTTCCCATTAGCATGAGAAGTATATAACAACATACAAGCGTGAGCGTTCTTGCCTATTATCTTTGAAGAATGAAATTGTCGAGATTTCAATGCAAGATAATATCTTAAACGCTCTTTGTTAACTAATAAGTCCTTTCAGCCTTAACTCATTAAGTACCTGAAATTGCTGCAAAGTTACGAAAAGTGTTTATATTGGCAAGAACTATTGTTCATTAAAAGTTCATGTTCTGATAAATTGATTCTTAATTCTCTGAACTGTAGAAATACCAATACCCTGTAGTTTGGCTATGTTTCTGACTGAATAGCCTTTCTTTAGTAAAGCTATGGTATCTCTGTATTCTTCCAGTTTCTTTTCTTCCGTCTTCATACTGCCTTTCTTTCTTCCCAGCTTTCCACCTTTGGCAATATAGTTAGCCCTTCCACTATTTAAGCGGTATTGTATGTTTGACCGTTCTATGTTTCCCATCTCTGCCAACATAGTAGTCAATACTGAAACAATGGGATTGACCTTGCCATCAGCTTGTAATGTGTAAAGTCCCAAGTTCTGTATATAAACAGATACCTTTGCCTCATGCAGTACTTCTAAAGAGCGAAGAACCTGTAATGTACTTCTTCCAAGTCTCGAAAGCTCTGATAATAACAGATAGTTGACTGAATGAGTAGTGCAATAATTCAAGCAATTTGTAAGAACTTGCCTTTCCTCATTCTTCTTTGCACCGCTTATATGTTCCTGGAATACGTTCACGATTTCTATATTCTGAGAAACGGCATACTTCCTTAAATCCTCTATTTGCCTTGTTGTGTCCTGTCTGTCATTTGACGAACTGACACGGGCATATATCACTGCTTTTGTTTTCATATTATTCAAAGATTAAATTGATAACAGAAAGAAGCGTATTCAAACCACCTGTACAGACTTATTTGAACACATTCATTTTTTGATTTCATTCTCATACCGTTCATATCTCCTTTTCACTGGTCTACTGTTATTCATCCACTTTACAGGTGGCTTTTCTGCCTCTTGTTTTATAAAGTTTGGAATACATAGGATTATCAAAATAAGCGGTAGGCAACCAGTGAACAATGCGATTATCAGCCAAAATAGCCAAATGAATAGTTTCTTATAAAACATGATTCTCAATTTTAAGTAGTTAATAAAAAGGGGAATACTCGTATTTCAGAATATTCCCCGTTTCAATCAATCAATAAACCATCTATATTTATCGTCTCCATGCAGAGCGGCATTTATGCCTATTGCCATCTCTGTAGCATTATAAGCCCTATCCAAGAAACTGTCTATATAGCTGTTTTTATTTGCACCTGTCAGTAAATTGTAGAATTTCCACATTGATAAGTCACTTCCCAAGCTGCCAAAATTCTCATCTTGAATATAAGACTTTGCCACATTATTAATCTGACTGTCAGTTAGTAACATTCTTGGTATGGCTTTCTGTTGGCTCTGTGGTAATGATTGATAAAGTCTCATTCTCCCAAGTAATTGGCAAAACTGGTGTTCCGTTAAGTAAGTATTGCCTAAAGTCTGCATCAAATGTATGTGCTTGGCTGGATCATAACGATTGAACATTTCCAAAACGGCACGATACAACTCATTTGTATTAGTGACTTCCAAACATGAAAGATACCCGTCAGTTGATACACACAAGTTCGTACACACCTTACAGGTAAAGCCTATGAATACTTTAAATCGTTCTGCTGTCTTCTTACTGTATAAGTTCGTATGGTTATACGCACGAACTCCACCAATAGTAAGAGTCAACCTGTTACCGTTTACTGTCTCATAGATAGTAGGTATTTCAATCACAAAAGCACACCTTTCGTAATAGATAGTCTTATCACTTTCCAGTAATTGATTGGCAGGCTTATGAATTGCTTCGGGTATTCTGCCTTTAATAACATGAGACACACGAATATCAGGCAATTCTATTTGTTCACCTTGAAAGAATGTCCTTGCAGCGTCTTGCACAGTTTCAATGAAAGCCACATGTGATAAGGTAGCCTCATTATCCTTTGCGAATACAGGGATAATGCAGTCACTCTTTAGATGATCCAAAGTAGCCTCCATAGTATTGGCTTCAATGAATAACGGTCTCTTTTCCTTTGTGGGTTGTTCTTCCATTACTAAAGTAGCGTCTTCTGCATACTCACCCAAATTTAAACTTCTTCTGTTCTGTGGCAAATTGCCAATAACTAAATTTCTCATAATGAATTAATTTTAAATGGTTTATAAATTGATAGGATGAAGCAATGAATATTTTCATTTATCTTCAACTATTCTCGGGGGGTGTTAGAGGTTACTGTGAATTCGTGCTTATAACTAACTCTACACGCTCTTTTTTGTCACTTTTCAGTTCATAAACCTATGAGAAATAACTCTATATATATTTCTTCTTTAGCAATGATGGGGAGGGGTATCTTTATATAAGTACCCGTACTTTATCGTGCGCATAAATGTATAATTTCATAGGGGTGGAAGTAGTCACGACCACTACAGAAAGTGGTATCAACATAGTGGCAATGTTTCAAGAATATGCACCGTTCGTTTTTTTACCTGATTTCTTATTTGTAAATTTGTAGTACACAAGAAAGAAAAATATACATGTTCCTGAATAGCTCATATCTCCTAATTATGCTCATTCTCAGGAATTATAATCTTTCACCTTTCAATCTTCCATAGATAAAATTCAGCTAAATAGATTTAATGGTAGTCCTCTATAAGCATTGTATTTAGAGTGACTTTTTCATTTTGTAGGATAGTGGCAAAAAAACGGGGTATTTGGCGTCTACTCCGTCGCTTGCCACTTTTCATTTTTTATATTTATCCCATCTATGCCAACAATATACACTTATCAGGATTTACGTGAATTAGCCTTGAAGAATAACATCAGAGACAATAAAGTCCATATTGGCGTATGGATACAGACACAAGGTTATCGCAAACAAAGAAGACAGATTAATCATATTAGAAAGACATTTTATTTAAAAACACAATGACCACTATCAGAATACCAATCGTACCCAATGCCATTACTACCTTTACGGATGAAACAGAAGAGCACTGCATCCGTTATAAGACAACAATTCAGATAGATAAAGCACCATTGAAGATTTCACCTGAATTGCTTGCCCGATTGATAAAAGCCGCCTCAGAACTTGACCTTACTCCCAAAGGACGGCTTGCAAAAAGGTATAAATACAACCATACATCAAAGTGATTCATTAGTGATTCATCCCTATACAGAAAAAGCCGCAAGCGGATACATACACAAATGTGTCCACTGGCGGCTTATTTATATCCACTTGATAAGGTACTATTTCACACCTATTAAAGTCTCTACAGTCGTCTCATTTTATCTTATTGGGCATCTCTTATTACCGTATTTCCAAAATGAAGGTTTGCCATAAGTAACTCTTAATCTTTAAAAATGAAAATGATTAACCTGTCACCCAAAGATATGAGTTTTATTAGTATCTAAAGTGTATAATCTTTAGTGATCGGGGAAAATGTGTGTTATATTATATAATTAATAAAGATAAGATTTTCCCCACTACCAAGCCTTTATAAAGTTAAGATATATCTCTGATTCTTTAATAGCTGTTTCTCCAAACTTTATAATGGATAAAACAATTTTATTGCACTCTTTACTTATAAAAAAGTAGGTACAGGGGAAAAAGTTAGTTATATTATATATATAATAAAGAGAACATTTTCCCCATTACTTGGCATTTTCAGACTTTATATCAACATTAAGCATATCCTTTTTGAGTAGTCTACTTTTTGATAATATTTTCTGCATACTAAAGTTATTCTTTAATAAAATGCTATCAGTATGTAATACCAATACCTTACCATCTGTAACTAAGCCTGCAACTATTAAAGCGGATAGGTATTTATCATAGGTCTTCTTATCTATATTTAAAGCTGATATGATGCTCTTCTTCTCTAAGATTATATCACTAAACAGAGATAGTAAAATGAGCTGGATAAAAAAGCCTTTTACTGCCACTGGTTGTTCATAGCTGAGTAGGTCTCTCGATATTGTGATACACTTCTCTTCCATTGCAGGAATATGATAGATATTGCGTTTTGATTTATGAATGAAACCACATTCAATATAATAAGGTTTTATATCCAAATACTCTCTGAAATCATTATTGAATTTACTGAGGCTTTTGTCACCTGTCAACTTCTTAATATCGTCCAAAGTAACTCTCACATTGTACCATTCATCCCTGCAAAGCGAAAGGCAGAAAAATCTGTAAATGTTGGCAGATTTGAATTTTGTAAGTATGGAATAATTGACCGTTGCTGTCTGCTGGTAATTTAATAATAAAGGTACTTTCATAAGAAGTAAATATTTGATTATTATTGGTTGTTAAATAAGGGAAAAATGAAAGAGCCTGCCTGTCACACAGGCTCTGTTAGTGTTATGCCGTTTGCAATGTTTTTTTCAGTAGATTGATAAAGTCATCGTTACCCTTAATCTCTTTCAGTATTTCTTCTGTCAGTTTCAGTTTTTTCAGTTTTGCCAACGCTTCAAATGCATCCTCCTCACTTGTTGCGGTCGCATAGGAATTGAAGCCGTCTATAAAATATCTTTTGGTGATGAACTGTACTTTGATATTGGCAGCTTTACAAAGGGTGACAAACTTGTTTCCTCTTTCAATATTTATTTTGGCATCTTTGGGAAGTTTGATTTCTTCGCCTTTCAAGGCATGGTTTATCTGACCGTTTGATAATTTCTTTCCAGTAAAGATTAGCATTGCGGTAGATTGGTTGAAACCCTCATTCAACAGGTCTGCCATGTTTATAAACAGTTCGTCTTTAGTTGTCAGTGCAGCTACTGTAACTCTATCTTTTTGAGTCCAGCTTGTACCAATATTATTTATGTTCACCAAATACTCACCGATATTCTCCACTTCTCTTACATGTACATTGGGCATTGTATAGGAAGTTCCGCTTGTGATATTTAGTTTGGCGAAAGCCTTGCTCCTGTGCTGTCCGTCTAAGATACAGAAATACTCTTTTGCTTCTTCTTGTGTCAGCTTCTCACCTTTAAGATTTGTCACCTCATAACCTTTTGCAAAGAGCCTTTGAGCTTCAATAACAATAATGGGATAGGCTGTATCATATTTATTATTGGCGATGATTGAAATGAAGCCGTCTACTTTCTTGTTATTAATAGGACGGTTATGCTTTACGAAAGCAATTTTTTTCTGTATTTCGCTGCGTGTTCCCGTTTCATCATCCACAACGGAGAATGTCATAAAGCTGTCACCGATATACTCTTTTGCCTGTACCTCTTTTGCAGTTGCTTCTTCATGCTGTGTTCTTAACTGGCTGACGATTTGTTCTTGTGCTGTGATAACTGATGCGTCAGCCTTGTTCTTTTCAAGCTGCTGCAATACCTTTTCTTCCTTTTTGAGTCTTTTTGTTAATTCTTCCATATTTACCACGATTAAGTTATTAGATTTCATTTCTTTGTTTTCTACCATTGTAAAGTTTTGATTTGAGTTCATAATTTCTAAATTTTAATGTTATACAATTGGTTGATGTAATCATTAACTGGGCGCCTTATCGTTTTTGATTACGGTGCAAAGATATATGGAAGGATAAGCCTATGAAAAGAAGAAAAAAACATAAAGAATTCCCTTTTTTTATGTTTAATTCTTTATGTGGAAAATAAAGATGTAATACCTTGTTTATTAGCTATATATAGATACTAAAAATAGCCTCACAAATTAATGCAAGGCTATTTTATTTTTTTATTTTATGTGTTTTACCAATAGGATTTCAGATGTTCAACTGGGTTATTGGGAGACGTTTTACACATGGGAATTCTCCACCAGTTGGGGCGAACTTCATTTTTCTGTAGATTTCTGATTGTGGCACGTAGATTCAGTATTTCCTTTTTAGGACTGTTCTCGTCAATCAGTCGAAGGTACACAAGAAGCGATAGTATGAACTTCCCTTCATTATCTGTAAGCCCTTTGCCTTTAGCTGCGAAAGAAGAATGACGCAACAGATTATATATACTCAGGGTTACTGTATCAAGAATTGCATTTTCACGTTTCCTGCCTCTTTTACCTGTAGTGGGGTAATCCTTATTAAGCTCCGCTTCTGCTTCCTCCAAAGAAGGTATGCCTAAATATTTATCAAGATAAGGAGTTATCATATTGAGAAACCAGTTATCATCATTGGTTAGCTCTATCTTCTGTTTGTTATACTCAATCGTAATCGTGTTATTCTTCGTCTTTTTCTTCTCATGGAACATCTTGTATAAGTTCAGCATATCAGGGCGGACGGAGTATGTGTATTGTATCTGTTCAGGGGCTGCAACGTAGTCTCCAAAGTCGAAATAGCCATTTGTCTGCGTATATTTATAATAGATGGCTACAATAAGAAGAATTCCATTAAATATGTCTTGGTCTTGTTCTTCACAAGCTGAGTCTTCGTTTGTGTCGTACAAGTTCCACAGATTCAAAATATAGTCAGCTTCGAAATCGCCACTTTCGAGAACGAGATTCTTTCCAACGGTCAGACTGAATTTATATTTATCTTCGTCTGTTCCCCTGTTTGGATATGGGATGTCCTGCTCTTCTTTTTTTATTGATAGATACAGGTCTTGTATTTCTACAGGGAATTGCTTGCCAAGAAGATATACATCTGAAATGTAATCCAATTCATTATGGAGCATTGAAAGGCTGAAACCTGTTTCGTCAGTCAGCCATGATTCTATTCTTTTTAATGAAGAGATAGGTATTATCTGATATTCCATGCTTTATTTTTGAGTGTAAAGATAAAGAAATGCCACCTTACCGTAAAAATAAAGTGGCATTTTTTTTAGAGAAGGTTCTTCATAGCTGCATCTATCTGTTCATTATCAAAACTATCAAGGTATATTTGAGTTGTCGCTATATCAGAGTGTCCTAATGCTTCACTGATTAGTGCTATGTTTACCCCTGATTTTTTTAGAACGCTGGCAAATGAATGGCGGGCTACATAAGTGGTAAGATTTCCTTCAACACCTAATTGTGCTGCAATCAGCTTCAAATTGATATTGACCTTACCCAATATCTTATGAATTCTGTTTTGTTTCTGCAAGGGTGTTTTATGAAGATTAGCATTTAGGATAGGAAACAGGTATCCTTTGCTCTCCGTTGCATATCGTTCGATAATCTTCATTGCTTCTTCTGATAGCCCTATTTTTATTAACTTGCCTGTTTTCTGACGGATGTAATGTAGTCTCTTTCCTTCTATGATATTGGCTTTTGTTAGATTAGCTATATCTGTGAAGTTGATTCCACCACATAGATAACTGAACATGAATATGTCTTTACTCAGTTGAATATATTGTCGTTTACCAATAGGACGTACATCTTTAGTGAATTTCAATACTTCAGTTTTGGCGATAGCTCTCTTTTGTGTGCTGACATCAAATTTATTAATTTTGAATTCATCAAATGGATATTCAGATTTACGAGCACATTTCGCTTTGATAGCTTTATTATATGTGCTGCGTAGAGTACGGAACATTAAACTCATTGTTGTTTCCTCATTGCCTTTAGAACGTAGCCATCTCTCGTATTTATTCAACCATGTAATATCTATTGCACTGAATGGAATATCTAATTTATCATTCGTGAAAACTTTAAGTGAGTTATAAGAGCTTTTATAAATAAGTCGATTTCCACACTTATTATTAACTCTGTATTCCTCTATTAATTCTTGGTAGAATTCGCTGACCGTTTTAAGTTCAAACTTCTTGTTCTCGTCATTTAATAGGGTAGTAGTAGTGTATTCTTTCTGCTCAGAGTTCAATTCTAACATTCGTTGTTGAAGTTCAGTCTGCTTATCGAGAATTATCTTCTGAATATAATCTTTATTGGGGCAATTAGGCTTTGGCTTATTTCTCGTAAAGTCCCAATAGCGAGGCTTAATAGATATGCCTAAACTCTGATATTTACGCTTTCCACTTTTAGAAACTTGAAGCATTAATGGACTTTCACCATTAGATAATGTCTTTGATTTGTAACAAACCACTGATACAGAGGCATTCATACGCATTTTCTGGTTTACATCTTGGTTTACATGCAACCTCTGAAACCGCCTAAATTTGTAGTTTTATAGACTATAGAAAAAGAGAAATCCTGATAGCTAATTGCTTGACTATCAGGATTCTCTCTAAGAGCGGAAGACGGGGCTCAAACCCGCGACCCTCAGCTTGGAAGGCTAATGTCCTTTAATCCTGCGGATTAAAGGCAACCAACTGAGCTACTTCCGTTTATCGAAAACCTTTGTCTCGCTTCTTTAGGCTGGTTTAACTCATGGTTTAACTTGATGGTTAAACAAGAAATATTCAACATTAAATTAATAATCTCTTTGCAGCATTGAACTGCACCACAAAGTTAGTCAATATTACGCTGTTATGCAATGATTCTTTCTTATAGTTTTGCTTTTGACTATCAGTTTTTTATATATCTAATGATATGGTATATAATGGTAGAATGTAGCTTTCTCTTTACTTAAAAAGTATTCATATACTGTATTTCCATTATATAATATAGTAGCGGTAGTAAAATCAGTAGTGGGTATATAAAGCTATATCTTCTTAAAAATCTACCTGCTGAAAATATGCTTTGATTACTTGGTATTCTCTGTAATCATGAATACAGTTGTATAACACATAGTTTTATTGTTAATAGATATTGTTCAGAACTGAAAAGCCAACTTATTCGTAATAGAGTAGGTTGGCTTTTGTTGTTACTACTCTATATTCTTTGCAGGACTAAACCGTTTCTCAATGCCATGTGCTAAAAGGTAGTATCTCTATTTCAATATTCTGCCTAAACACATTACTCACCATTTATCGTAAAGAACTAATTAGGATTGACAGCCTAACAAGCACTTCACTGGTATTTTTTTCATGTCTCTCTTCAAGTTCGTTTGTTTCATTAGCCCATGATTCACGTGCTTTAATCCACTTGCCGATTACTATTGGAAGTGTAGAAACCTTTTGTTTGGCAACTGTTGTTAGTTCTTTGTAGCTCTCACTTTTCTCATCTTCATAAACATATTCTTTTAGTGCAGACTGACAGCAATCCAGTAACAGATTTTTGGCACATTCCATGAAAACACCATTGTCTTTATAAAGATAAAAATTATCGTTTAACAGACTTCTATCCTTTTTGTACATTGAAATGTGAGATTCTAAAATCTGAAGTATTCCTGCTGAACGAACTGGTCCGGTAATAGAGCCGCCCCAATATCTTAAATAAACGCAGTCACTATAAATTTCTGACATCAGAGTATTCAAATCAATCCACGCTTTAAATTCATCCTTTAGTAATCCTTTTTGTCCGTCTGTTTCACATAGCTCCAATAATCGTACATACTCATTATATTGTTGGAATATCAGTCGTGTACGTTCTATACCGTTGCTTATAGTCAGCCCCGCAGTAGAGCCGTCTGAATCCAACTTCCACAATTTCCGGCTTGCTTCAATTACTGTATCTGCTTTGGCGTAATTGGATATTGTATCTGTCCCTAATTGATTGACCTTATAATATCTGCATAATTGATTGCGGTATTTATTCATCCATTCTGTATTATCTTCAAGCGCGGATGATGAGAATTGGGTTGTGTGCACATATCTGTATAGAGTGTCCATTAACATGACAAGTTTATAATTTGTCTTTAGTATGGTGCCAGTAGCCCAAAATCCAAGTAGTCCTTCCACATCGGATGATTTTTCTGTCATTAAGATGTTGGCTATTTGTCTAAACACATCACCAGCCATCAATCCACCACTTGCAGGTAATCCTTTCTTATTAATGGTAACGATAATACTGTATTTCGGATTATCGGCAGGAAAGTAACCACAAAATTCTACGGCATATTCACCATTTGAAAGTTGAATTGTTCCCGTTGCTCCGGCTACTTTTACTTTATCTGATTGGGCAGGCTTGGCTAATCCATCAGAAACAGAGTTTTTCAATGCTCGTTTAATGGCAGTGTTACTTTTAGCTATGCTATTAAAGATAGTCAAGTTCTGTAATGGAGTGGCGAGAATGCCATATCCCAAAGGATTATAAACAAGACTTGTGTCTTTCACTTGATAGCCATATTTTACAAGTGCTTCCGTAAAGGCTTGTTCATTCTCAAATGCCTTTTTTACTATCTTATAGTTGGCGATGTTGGATGCAAGTCCGAAACCTTGCTCCACTGTGATTTTCCCATATCCACCCCTATGCCAATTATGGTCGCACAATGTATCTTTACCAATGGCTAAAATGCCATTACCAACATCTATCGTATCGGATAGTTTGACTGCCTTTGTTTCCAATGCTGCCAAAAGTGAAGCGGTACGCACTAATCCCGATTCTTGAAGAATGGAATCAGAACCAACAGAAGCCTTAATTTCTCCCGTCTGTGCTTCCATTACAATAACTTGCCCTACTGTAGCATCAAGTTCGGATAGCTTGTTTTGTAAAATAGAATCAACTCTTACTTGTAAAGTGCTGTCTATGGTAGAAACCTGTTTTACTTTTTGTTTAGTGCAAGCTATGAATGTAGCTATGCTAATTAAAAGGATAATAGTATTTCTCATAAATATGCTAATTTATATATTTAAACTGTCTTCTGATAAATTTCGCAGTTTCTCCTTCTTTTAACTCACGACATTCAAGCCAATTACCATATTTGTCGTACTTATCATACTCATATTCTTCTTTTATCCTCTTCCCATTTCTCCATGTATCAAAATAAGTAGTATCGCCATATTGATTATAACGATATGTACCATGCCTTAATATATGGCTATCATCATAAAAATCGGATGATATAAGGTTTCCATTATTGTCATAGTTAAACTTAGAATTATACTCTCTTCCTCTAATATGTTCACATATACGAGTCTCTTTTCCTTGACTATTATAGTAGTACGTTGTTCTACTTATTATTTTATTATCACCATCTACTTCTTGTGTGAAAATAAGTTTACCTTGCGCATTATATTGTTGTATTATTTCCGACTTTGACTTTCCGTAGTCTTTCATGTAGCGAATCTTAACAAGAAGATTACTATTGTCATATATGTAATTTGTATCAGCCTTTAATCTGTTATTAGCATCATAGATTGCCCTATATGACAGTTCTCTATTACTATCGTAATATTCGTGACAAGTTTCCCCATTTGCCCACTTGCGAACAATTTTATCATTTTTCGGTTTTAAAGGTGGCTCTCCTTTCTCTTCTTGCCCAGTAGAGAAATATGTCATACTAATATTATTTTTATAGTCAGTTACCCAATGTATAAAATGGGTAGGGTCACAATTCACGTATAATTTACGCTCTTTCGTAACAACTTCTCCATTACTGAATATAATCTTTTCTTCTTCTTGTAAAACTTCGGTATATACCTCTTTTACAGAAAACCATTTACTAATATAATCTTTCTTTAAAATAAAAGTTTGTTCTATAACAATTTGAATAAATTCTTTTTTCCTATAGGTACTACTGACATAACTCATATTCGTGATTACTAATTAGTTGTTTATTCTAAAGAAAATCCTCTTAATTGGGCATATTCTTTTAGGCTATATTGCATTGCTTTTTTAGTGGTTTTACCCATTATTATTAAGGTATCAAATCCCAATGACATGAGTTGTCTGACAAAAGCCTTATTTGATAATATATATTGAGATATATCTCTTATTTCAGAATTCTGTAAATCAGAATCATTCTCAATGGAGATTTTAAATCCACTTCTAAAAAAGATAGCACTCATTTCGTGTCTATAACTATCGTTTCCCATTGTTATAGATACTTTACACAATCTGTTTAATTCACCCGAATAATAGTATTCTTTAAATGCTTGATTCATAGTAGATATGATTTTCATTTTTTCAAAAGAACCATCAAGCAGTGAATTTAATAAGTTTTTAAATAAATCTACGATGTTCATTCCTTTATATATAATTCCTTGTTTATTATGTCCTGCAATTTTAATAACTCACTGTAATTAAACCTATTCTCATTTATACGCTCTGATAATCTGGTTGCCAGTTCTTGATTGTTGGGATGCCTATCAGGATGAGCATATAGTATTAGCTCTTTATGTAATTTCTTTGCTTTTGCTATACTATTTACTATATTAATAGATTCATTAGTTTTGTTCTTTGCAGGAAATACCCATCTAAACCATTTTGCAAGTCTCATAATATAGAACTTAAAATTGTTTAGATATGTATATGGCTTCTTGCATTGGTGCTTCACTATTTGAAATTCTACGGCATTGATGCCCGAAATTCATTAAATAAGTTTTGCATTCTGTTATATCTTCATTAGTCGCCAAGGACTTAAATGCTTGAATTATTTGTTCTATACCTCCAACTTCTGAAATAATATTTCTTGCTTCATTAATAAAATTTTCGTATTGAAAGTTTCTATCAATTGCACAACTTTTCCCCATTTCCATGTACGTTATAAAGGCATTCTTGATGTTAGTCTTTGTTGCGGAAAGGGATTGATTAGGGCATTTGGATAGAATGCTAACTAAGAAGCAAGAGTAACACGTTAAAATATTGTCATCAGTCATATTAATAGTAATGTACTTCCCAATTCCCCGAAGAAAGCGGATAAAAAATAAGGTGTGGGAACTATATTTGTCTTACCCTAAAGTCAGGTCTTCGCAATACCTTTGGAATGGATAAAACAATAGCCCCACACCAAAAAGTATATAGTTCACCTAATAGATGATTATATATCAAATGTGTGGGTGCTATTGCTATCATCTTCATTCCAATATCAAAGTTGCGAAGTTTGACTTTAGAAGATAATCTCAATAACACCTTTCGTTAAATATGTCCTTTCAGTGTCTTAACGCATTAAGCCTACTGAAATTGCTGCAAAGTTAGCGAAAGGTTTTGAATAGCTAAAGATAAAACGCTGATAAATGCAGTTCCAAGTGTTTCAAAACATATCTGTAGTAAGTAATTAGGTAGTATCAGCTTCTTTTCTTTGTAATTGCATAAGCAGGTACTTTTTTTGAACGGGGACTATAAGAAGATTTCTTCCCGAAAAAAGTACCCGTAGTTTCTACAGATTGAAAAATGAATCTCTATTATATATAATAAGGTACTTAGGTTTGCAGTCTAACTAAGTAATGAATGAAAGAAGTATCTAATCTTCATAGCAGACATAAAAAAAGAGTTCGTAAATACTACGAATCCTTTAATAATCAGTTTACTACTTTGCCTTTTTAATGGCTTGTATCAATTCATCAAGGTCTTCATGCTTGAAATATTTTTCTCCTTTTATGGTTTGTGCCCTATAAATGTAGCAGTCTTTTGTGGTTAAAACTGGATATAAGACATCTTCATATTTCAACTTGAGGACTGTAACTCCGAAAATCTTTGAGATAAACAACTCTGCCATTTCTCCCGTAAGACTGTTTTCTTTGCCTTTACTTGGAAATTCACCGTATAATAATACGTTACCTAAAGAGAATGTATCTTCCATATCTATTACGTTTTTAGTTAATTAGTCCACAAAATTAATGATTCATTTGAAATTATAGCGGTATATGTGAGGGTAAATTTGCTCCAAAATCACACATACTATAAGCTACAAGCCGCATCATACCTTTTTTAAAAGATAATTTTCTTACGCTTGCGCCAGTGCGAAATTAGCTACGTTACCGCAATCTGTTTGGCTTGGAAGTATGTTCTATCATATTTATATATAACCATTATTTACAGTTTCTCTTACATTGCAGTTTTTGAAAGTTACTGTATATTAGAGAACGGGACAAAATTCTCTATTTCTGAAAATGGTATGATAACAACAGAAATTTCAAACTTTGTCCCACTAATTAGAAACTTAAATAGTCATAAGTATTTAATAGTTCTTCTTGTCTAAGTCCCAAGTACCTTTTAGTAATGGTTACACTTGAATGATTAAATAATTCCATCAGTTTAACTAAAGCCAATTCAGCATTTTCAGAGGATTCAAACACTTTCCTGCCAAAAGTCTTTCTAGGGGAATGGGTAGAGAAATGGTCTATCTTTAAATTGTACTTGCTTTTCAGCTCTTTAAGTACAATGTTTATCCATTGGATAGAATAGACCTTGTTCCTGCCTTTTCCCGATAAAAAGCAAAGTTCATTCAAGTTCTGAATATCCAAAGCAGTATAACAGTCTTTAATGTGCTTCTGAAACTCCTTATTAATTCTCACTTCCCTACGTTTGCAGGTTTTCTTTTCGGTAATGGTAAACTTTGCATCTTTGCTTAGAAGCATTGCCCAAGTAAGTTGCAATAGGTCAGAAATGCGTAAACCAAAAAATATGCCACACCCAACAAGCAGGCTTATCCTATAGTTCTTATCTCGATATAATTTTCTCACCAAGTTTGTAGCACTGTCCCACTGTAGGCAGTCACTTGTTGTATAACTGTTCTTCAAACTCATGTTGTTTCAATTTTGTAGGTTTAACTATAAAAGTGAAAGTAAATTCGGAAATCATTTTGTAATAGTCTGATTCTCAAATTGCTTTCACTTCTATTAGAAAGTGTAACTAAGATTGCACATAAATAAAGATTGATAAAATCAGTATCAGCAAAAAAGGATTGATAATACCAATCATTATCAGTAGTATAACTACCAATGTACCCCATAAAATCATTTTTCCATTATCTTCCATTTTGTAGCATTTTTAAGTTATTAAAAAGGTCTGTTCCCATATTTATATTCTAATATGGAATTGCATACCCTATCATAAAAAGAAAAGCCACAACCCGTATAAAAGTAGCTTAAATAGCTTGCTTGGTACTCTCTTTGTAATGCTTGGTTGTTACTAAGCAGTTCTGCAAACTTTTCCAACCAATATTTCAAGGCTTGTATAACTTTGATATAGCGTAGGTTGTTATCCACATAACCCAATCTGTTTTCCAAGTCTTTAATGTGCTTTATTACTTTTTCTGTCTGTTTATCCATAGTTTTATAAAAAATAAGAAAGGACACCTAATAAATAGATGTCCTCTCATTGATTAGTTTAGCCCAAGAACCAAGAATATTTATTATCCAGTCCTTGTAATACATTGTTCAGTCCAACACTTACCTCTGTAGCATTTACCCCACGTTGTAAATAGCTGTCTATGTAGCTGTTTTTGTTTGATTGTGTGAGCAAATTGTGAAAATCAAAAAGAGATATGGCATTGTCTTTCATTCCAAAAACTTCATTGGTGTAATAATCACGACACACACTATTTATTTGGCTGTCAGTGATTAGAAGTCTTGGTATTGCTTTCTGTCTTGCTGGTGAAAGTGCCTGGTACATTCTCATTCTGCCTACCACTTGTGCAAACTGTGTTTCAGATAGATAAGTATCTGATAATGTCTGCATCAAATGTATTTCTTTGGCTGCATTGAAGCCGTTAAGCAATTCCAGTACATTTCTATAAAGTTCATTGATATTGGTTACTTCCATGTTGAACCTCACACCCTCACCGGTAAGAATCTGATTGGAACAAATTTTCATTCTCCAGCCAATAAAGACGGAAAACTTTTCTAAGCCTTTGGAAGAACGGTATAGATTCAAGTCACTGTAATTTCTTACCCCACCTATGCACAATTCAAGTTTTTGCCCTCTTATTGTTTCAAAAATGGTGGGAACAGTAAAAGCAAATGCAAGTCTTTGATAGAATTGTGTCTTTTCACATTCTAACAGTTCACTTGCTTTCTTACCAAGCGCGGACGGAGTTCTACCCCGTACAATATGCGAAACTCTTATTTCCGGAAAGCTCACCTTTTCACCTGCATAGAATGAGTTTGCAGCCTCATGCACACATGAAACGAAGTCTTGGTGTGAAATGGTTGATTCCAAGTTAGCCCAAGTAGGCACAACACATTTGTTTGCAAGTTCTTCCAGTGTGATAGAATCCGTATTGGCTTCCAAGAAAGTAATACTTGGCTTTGCAGTTTCTTCCACAATTATAGTAGCTTCTTCTGCAAACTCACCTAAATTCAAAGTTTTTTTCTCCGTTGGCATGATAACTAAATTATTCATATTGATAAAAGTTTAAATGATTAATAATTCTTTTTTATATCAATATACAGAGGGGGACTAAGGGGGTAGTACACTGTAAGGGCAGACACTCTTGTATATTTAAGGTTACTGGCTGAATGGGGAGGGGGATTCTTATATGAAGTACCTTATATGTCTGTTTTCTTGACTTTTAGCCAAACTGTATATAGGTGATTCTTTAGTCAGGTAGTCTTTTTAATGTCATTAGCTGTATGTGGCATATTATAAAGTAGGTGCTATATAACTCTTCCTAACGTGGAAATATTCGGAAAATCGGAATTGGGGAAAATGTACGGTTGTGGTTCTGCGCCAAAATAAAAGCCGCAAGGGTCACTTACGGCTTGGCGATATATTAAACAACGTAACCTCTTTCAAGGTCTTCATCGGTAATTATTTCGGGATATACATTTTTGATTATAGCTAATTGGCTTTCAGAAGTTTTCAGAAATATATCCTCTCTAAGCAGGTGTATTCCTTTCTTATTTCTCTTTACATAGCCTTTCTCTTCGGCTTCATTAATGTATTTCGATACTGTTCCTTTGGCTAAGCCAAGTTCTTCCGCTAATCTGTTTTGGCTGTAAAGAGTAGTGTTAGTTCCGTTCAAGCATTTGCATTTCAGCAGGATAAGAAAGCCTTTCAGTTCCTTGCTTATCGGTTCGTCATATAGCTTATTAGTTATGAGAACATAATGTTCTGTATCTAATTGGTAACTGCATCTGTTAAATTTTCCATATTGTCCGTAAATATCGGACTTGTCTATGCTTATCAATCCGAGGGATTCAAACTTGTGCAGCCATTCCCTTATCTGGTCTGTCTTTTTAATTCCGTAGATATTAGTCAAGTTATCTTGTTTGATATATGATTCCATCGTATAGCAATCGGAACATAGAGCCAAGCAATAGAACAGATATGTTTCCAGCAGACTAAGTTTTCCTGCGATATTAGATGTTATCTTTCTGTATGAGGTCATTAGCAACCGATTTATTATAGTTAGTAAAATAAATATCTCCTTTCCTTACCAATCTTCTGTAATGGTGGTTTCCGAAGTAGCTTTTCGCTTCTTTCTGATTCGTGAATGTCTTTTTTGTAGGTAAATAGATAATCATAGTTATTAAATATAAGATTTTGAGAATTAACCAATCTGTCCCGATTTGAAAAATCGGGTAGGTAGGTGTTTATATATTAGGTATTTATAAGTGACCCACCTAAGATGAACACTCCGCACCCCCTAAAATGAACACTGTCTTTTTGAGAATTAGAATCTGATTTTCGAGATTCTCTCTTTTTGAGTTTGGGATTGAGTATTTTGTGATATACTATTCTATTCAGATTTTCAGAAAGTTCCAAATGAAATAAGCTCAATCATTAGTCAGAAAGAAAAGAAACTGTTTTTCAATATTATAGGAGAAACACGAATTGAGAATCTCCTATAATTTTGTATTAGTGAGAAATACGATTCAATTAGATAGGTGTGGCGACCTTTTTTGAACAGGGTATATAAAGAAATTACTCCTATAAAAAAGTCGCCGTTCATATACTTCTCGACTTAATGAGTTGATAGCCTTTGGCTTTTTTTCTCTGACTTTGCACCGCATGAAAAAACTTATTGATAGTATGCGATGTTACCGCCTCTTTGGGTTGTAAGCCAACAAGATTAAATATTCGGGTTAATTCTTCTTTTATATATTTGGCAGAATACCACTGTCCTGCCTCAAACGAATTAGCTATAAGTTTAAGTACCTCTGTTCCGGTTGCTTTCTTGTGGTAGTCAGTAAGAACCATAGCTTCTTTAATTTTCTTGCGGTTGTATTTCAAATGTTCTATTTTGTCTTTTCCAATTTTATCGTATGCTTCCACAATAAAACTGTCCGCTTTCTCCAAGTCCCTTTTGAACTGGTATTCCATTTCCGTTTGGCACTCACCAAGCAATTCAAGCTGTTGCACCATTATTTTGCGTTTCTCTTTAATTGAGATTGATTTATTGGTACGCTGCAATTTTTCATAATCACCGAGCTTATAATCCAAGAAACTATAATGATTGATTGTAAAAGCGTCGCAATCCTTGTATGCTTCATACAGATTATCGGGACAATTATAATATCCTTTCACCAATTCAGTATTGATGTAGTTGTCTATCTTGAAGTATCTGGTTCTTCCTTTCTCGTCCAGCATCTCCGCATAGGGCAGACTGACAAGAACAGCACTGTATGCGTCTTTTGCAGAAACGGTGGTCGCATAGTCGTAATGGTTCTGTAACATATCGTACACGTCTTTCCAACATGAGATGCGTCCTTTCAGTTCCTCCTTGCTTCTCACCATGAAATTGCGGTTGGTATTACTGATATGGTGAATGGAGGACACACCGTTTCTGAATCTTCCCACGCATTGAATCGTGTCCGTATTCGGGTCGAATGCGGTATAGTCCGCAAAATAACAGTCTGTCAGTAATAATATGGTAGGCTTTTCTTCAAGTTCAATATCCACCGCATTATAAAAACGTGAGGTGAGCCAGTTGTAACGCTTCATTATGTCCTTGTTCCATATATCGGAAACATTGTCAAACTTCAAGCCTTTCAACTTTTCCACACTCTTTTCGGAACAGAATACTGCGGATTCGTCCAACAAGCCAAGTTGCTGCATCAGTGAATGGATGGTGTCTGTAGAATTACAGAATATGAAGCAATTGCCTTTCAGACCTGCGAACACTTCTTTTACTGCCTGCAACAGATTGTTAGTCGCATGTAGATTCATGTCTTTTACATAGTCGAATGTGGGTTTGATGGTAATGGTCTGAAATTTCTGCTGTTCAAAACGTGGGTCTGTAAACTCTATGGGAGTGGCAGATACCAATGCCTTGTTTTCACATTCAAAAAACAAGTCCATAGGCAGTGCTATGTCGGGACGGAAACCTGAATCTTTGACTATCTTATGGCACTCATCGAATAATAGAAAGCCGTTATAGCGTATATCCATATCCATTTCTTCAAACGCTTCCTGCACCTTGTGGAAACTTTCGGGAGTAGTTAGAATCTTAAAATGTTTGTTCTGTTTAATGCTTCGTTCTATATATGCCATTATATTGTCAGCATATACACCTTCATAAACTCCGAACAAGTTATCGTCTTTGTGTTTCGGGTCTTTGCATTTTCCACTGATAACAGGCTTATTCGGTTCGATAATGATTGAATTGCGGTTTGCTTTCAGTTCTCCATAAGTAGCACCAAGTCCCGTAAGTTTCTTATATAATATGGTGTTGGTGGGTATTTCGGGCAGTATCTCTGTCAAGTATTGGATTTTGCCGTTTGCTTTCTTGCTGGCTGTTATTTCTTTGTTCTTCATCTTTTTTATATTGAATGGTTTGAAAACAAGGGGGAGTTTCCCCCTTGTAATTAGTTGGTTAGATAATTTGTTTCTGCTCACGTAAATAGTTCAAAGTTTCCTCTGTCCGTTTGATTCTGAACATTATCTTTCCTTTGAAGCAAGGAAGAATCGCACTGATATAGTCGGGATGTTCTCTGAACAACGGGACATATTGGATTGTCTTGCCTGTTTCAACCATCATTGTCAGTATTTTAAACTGAAAGTCCTCGTTCTCATTCAAAACGTCCGCTTCTTTCGGGTTTGTATCGAAGTCTATCTCTTTGCCTTTGAACAAGTAGTCCAATAAACCTTGATAGGATGCGCTTTTCAGTTGGTATTTGAATCCTGCCACGTGAGCGGATTCTATCCATGCGCAAGGTATATTGTCTTTGCCACCGTAGAACTTCACTGTCAGTTGTTCCTTACGCTTCATCATTTCCTGCAAGGTGTTGTATGCGCCTTGGTTATCATACTCTTTTACTGCACTTTCAGCATTAATGGAATAATTAAAATTAGCCATAAAAATTAATACTTTAAATATAAAACATGTTGATTAATGCAATCATTGACTTTGGCGCCTTACTGTCTTTGATTGTTGTTTTCAAAATTCAGAGATTTGTTTACTTGGTTATCGGTAATGACCTTAATTCTCCCTTACTATTCTTCGGAGTGAACTTCCTTAATATGCTGAATGGAATGAATCATTTCCGTTTAACTTTTCAATGTCCTCTCGTCCTTTTGATGATGCAAAATTAGGCAGGAATTTAGGGGTGGCAAAGGAATCTACCGAATGCCCATGTGTGTAGAAAACGTGCCCATTCCAGTACGCAAAAAAAATGCGTACCGAAAAGAATAAGCCTTTCAGTACGCATTTCTGCTATTGTTTTTATGTATGTCGTTTATGAAACTACCATGTAGTTATTAGCTATAACAGACGGAAATTTCTCGTTCTTGTATCTCCTAAGGAGATTGGATAACATTCTGTTCTTGTTGCCCTCCGAATCGTATTCTTCATTATATCTCTTGCCATCATAGCCCACTGTATAGATAAGCCTTGAAACAAGCATCATCTTGTCTTTAGATACCTTTACCTTTTTATTGGGTATGGTGGTAGCCTTTCTTCTCTCAATGAAGAACAGAAACATATCCGTAAACTTCCACTTCTTATAGGATATGTCAAGACTGGACTTGTCTGTAAAGCTGATTTTTGACGATAAGTCATTTCTGATAAAGCCCTCCAAGCCTATGCCCTTTAATTGTTTAATTATAGTTTCTCTATCTTGCTCACTATGTATAATATCGCTGTATGTATTGACAAAATGCTGCAAGGCTGCTTGAATGATTCTGATTGTGTCCTCTCTTTCAACAACATAGCTTTTCTTGTTGCTCTTCCTTAAGGTGATACTTGTAGCTTCCAATAGATTAGCATGAAAATAGCTAAAGTCCTCCAATACGGACTTGTTCAATGTAGGTGCGTTTGTACCAATATCTTCTATAAAGTCATATACGAACAGAAGTAGATACCAAAACTTGCTAACATCCAACTTATACGCTTCAATGGTATTCTGTAAATCTTCATTAGTCAGGAACTTCTCTTTGAAAGAATCATCCAGCTTTCTGTATTCTCGTTTCTTGTATTCTTCCAAAGTTCCTTTGAAAGTTTTCATTTCTTTGCTTCTCTCGTATCTTTCTTCAACGGATAAGTTTCTCTCAAAATATCTGTTGGCGAATATGGCAGGCGCGGAAGATTCTACGGGTATCATTCCCGTATCTGTTTCCGCATAATCGGGCAGGAAGTGGTTGGTTACTTCCCACACGTATTCTAAAAGTGGTTCATTTAGACATTTGTAGCTTTCATGCCAAGCCACTTTTAAATCGGGCAGTTCCTTTATTTCCATTGGTTCTTATTTATAGTTGTCGCAACAATAGAAAGATGATTCTAAGCATATTTTCATAAATAAGATATTCTTAAAATATGTAATTCCATATATATATTTGACTTTACCATAATTCTTCGTATTTATAAATAGGGGTGTGTTCATTAGCACCTTTACTTTTATTGCATGTTTCGCAAGAAAGTTGTATATTGCATGGGTCATTTGCTCCCATTTTATCCAAAGGTAATATATGGTCAAAGTTTGAGCTATTTAAAGTGGTGATAATGCCTGTTAAGTCTTTATTACAAAATACACATCTTCCTTTGTCTCTATGAAAAACAGCTCGTTTTACCCATTGTGGAATATTCTGTCTCTTAATTGTTTTCTTCGGGGTTAAGTACTGTTTTGGGATTTCTGTCTCTTCGAGAGTCTTAACGACAAGTTTATTGAAATCAATTAAAAAATTCTTATTAGTAAAAAGAATGTGTACTATTTCATTGGCAATTACACTAAATAATTCCCATAGGCATTCTTTATTGGATTCGAACCATTTATAAGCAGAGTCATCATCATCTAAATTGTATTTTTCATTTTTACAATAAACATTGTAGCATTTAAATAAATGTAACCAGTCTTGCATATAATCTTCTTCTATACAATCTCCATTTTTCTTGAAATATTCCATGTAATAATAAAATAATGTGCATTCTGCATAAATATGTAATAGAGATTTTTTGGAAAACTTGCTTACACTATTTATAAATTCCTCCTTATCATATCCCCATAATTCCACTTCGTTTTTTACTGATTTATAAACAATGTTAATGAATTGGTATATTGATTCAAACTTATATTCTTCCATGCTATATTTTATTTAAGTCGTTGCGCATTTGCTCAATTAAATGTTCTTTAATATTGAGTGCAGAATGTGATATTTCAGTAAGAATTTCCACATGCTTTTGTAGAACTATTTGATTGTTTTTCATTATATTATTGGGTAGCATGTTTATAATTTGGGCGGAAGTATCAAACATATAATCGTAAGTCCTTTCCATTAAGTTTAACAATTCAATAACCTCTTGACTTGCGATTAACCTTATAGTATTGGTTTCCTGTTTTACCTTCATTAGCTCTGTATTATTCTCATTCATTAGATTTTGTATTTTTTCCATATATACTGTACATACTTTATTTTGTTCAGTCTTATCATCTATTGTAGCAAGAAACCCAGCATAAAACTCTGTTATTATTGGAGTCATTTTGTTGATACATGAAAGGTTTTGTTTTCCTGTAAAGGAATCAATTAATTGAAAGAACTTTAAGTATTGTTCTTTCTTGCTTTCGTATTGGTATTTTCTTTTTGCTATATCTAATTCGTGTCTCTTTTTTATATCTTCTATTTGTTGTGTTAATGTAAGGTTCTCATTCCTTAAAGCTTTGTTTTTGGCTTTTTGACTTATATATGTTTTTAAATATAAGAAAAGAAGTCCAATGATAATTATTACCATTAGACTGAAATAAGATATTTGATTAGATGTGTCCATATATTAGTTCTTAAATTTTCCATAAAGGTATAAAAATAATCCCACTCATAATTATTATGAGTGGGATTATTTAATTTAAAGAAGATTCTTCATAGCTTCGTCCACTTGCTCATTATCGAAACTATCTAAGTATATTTGAGTGGTGGCTAAGTCTGAATGTCCCAATGCTTCACTTATCAATGCGATGTTTACCCCCGATTTCTTTAGGACGCTTGCGAATGAGTGCCGGGCGACATAGGTTGTCAAGTTGGCTTCAACTCCAAGCTGTGCGGCAAGTAGTTTTAGATTCTTATTGACCTTTCCTAATATCTTATGTATTCTATTTTGTTTTTGTAGGGCGGTCTTATGTATCTTACTGTCTAAAATCGGAAACAGATAGCCTTTACTCTCTTTTGAATATTTTTCGATTATCGGTATGGCTTCTTGCGGTATTCCTATTTTGATTTGCTTTTTTGTCTTTTGACGAATGTAGTGTAACCTGCCATTTTGAATATTCTCGTTTGTTAGATTGGCTATGTCTGTGAAATTGATTCCACCGCATAGATAACTGAACACGAATATGTCTTTGCTCAACTCCATATACTGTTGCTTTCCAATAGGCTGCACCTCTGTTGTGAATTTCAGTACGTCTGCTTTGGCAATGGCTCTCTTTTGAGTAGTGGTGTCGAACTTGTTGATTTTATATTCGTCAAACGGATAATCGGACTTCCGGGCGCACTTAGCTTTGATGGCTTTATTATATGTACTCCGGAGCGTGCGAAACATTAGGCTTATAGTAGTTTCTTTGTTGTCTTTGGAACGTAGCCACTTCTCATATTTGTTAAGCCAAGAAGTATCTATATCACTGAAAGGTATATCTAACCTACCTTTTGTGAACACTTTAAGAGAATTGAAAGAACTTTTATAGATAAGGCGGTTGCCGCATTTGTCTTCACGTGTGTACTGCTCTATCAATTCGTGGTAGAACTCACTAACGGTTTTCAGTTCAAACTTGGTATTCTCATTATTGAGTAGGGTAGTAGTGGTATATTCTTTCTGTTCGACATTCAACTCTAACATTCGCTGTTGAAGTTCTCGTTGTTTATCCAAGATAATTTTTTGAATATACTCTTTGTTAGGGCAGTTAGGCTTAGGCTTTTCTTTAATGAAGTCCCAAAGGGTAGCTTTGATGGATAGACCTAAACTCTGATACTTTTTCTTGCCGTCTTTACAGATGCGTAGCATTAAAGGGTGTTCACCGTTTGATAGTGTCTTTGACTTGTAACATACCACTGAAATTGTAGCGTTCATACTGATTTTTGGTTTAACTCTCGGTTTAACTCACTCGGTTAAACCACGCTAAATTCAGCACCTTTTAAAAACAAAAATCAGATAGAAATCTTACGATAACTATCTGATTTTCAGAAGAGCGGAAGACGGGGCTCAAACCCGCGACCCTCAGCTTGGAAGGCTAATGCT
>OKWR01000163.1_pt1 | contig 90771 bp, 56 predicted proteins | sample 1607101 | NCBI WGS metagenome assembly OKWR01 (sample SAMN04414076, study PRJEB24778) | human gut metagenome | material: faecal | host: Homo sapiens
CTCAAATCAAGAACTGTGGTGTTTCTCAGGAACAATGTGGCACCTGATGTCAATTGCAGTTTTACCCACTTAATCGGAGATTCACCTTCAGGTTGTTTCACCTCCAACTTTACGGTTGGACTGTTGCAAGGCTTGCCGGTTATCCGGACTTTGGCAACCTTGGGCTGCTCAACCTGGACTGTCTTGCCTAACTTCTCGCTCCACAGCTGATGACGCTGCCAGTTCATGAACTTGTCGTAATTTACTCCATAATCAGCACAGAACTCACGAAGATCCTTGGTCTCACTGCATAACTGATAGAGGTCATATACCTCCTGGTAGTTTACTTTCTCTTTTGCCATAATCATTGTTGTTTAAGGGTTACGGCGCAAAGGTAGGTTTAGGGAACATGCGTGTCAAGGCGGAAAATAGAATGCTTACTTTGGTCTCATTAAGTATCTATATACAACTTGAACTTGCTAGACTAAGTTTGTCATTCATGTTTTCTGTTATTAAAGTATTTCAGCATATCAAGACGAATAGTAAGTGTAACTATCTTTTTTCCAAAGCCAATGAAGTTTTTTCAGTCTTTAAAATGGGAGTAACTTGCTATATGCAATCGCACAAATTAATCAACCGGGCGTATAATCACCCTTCTATATCCAGTCAGTGCAGGAGAACCATTGTCCATTACTTCACAAATTATATGTAATTCCTTGCCTGCTGCATCTTGTGGTATATCAAAGAATGCGACAGGCTTATCAGTTTGCATAATCTCTATATGGCCTGTATAGGTACCAGCTTCTGGCAATATCCACCAATGATATGCTAATGAGTCATTATCCACATCAATTGATTCAGATGCGTCCAGCCATATTCTTCGTCCCACTTTCGAAGTAATGATGATAGGATCCAAACCCTTTTTGCCATTTACATAGACAGACGGATTATGATTTCCTTCGCCACAAGCTGCCCAATCCATCCGGGCTGCAAAATCGGCAAATATGGCCGGATAAAAATATTTCTCGTATTTCTCGGATACAGCTTTAACATCCGGAGCTGCATTGGTGTAACACTCCGTCAGGCTGTCAGGCGAAAGCGCCCAACGGAAATAGCCGCCCCAACCCACCTGATTGCCCACAGCAGGATTATTCAACCCATTGGGAAAGACATGCAGATAAGAAGGCGTATCCCCTTCTACTCCATATTTGTTTTTCGGATAGACCTTTCCTAAATGGCCATGTCCCTGTATATGGGTGGCATATTCATTCCAATTCATACTTCCAAGCGTGTTCTGCACAAGCCAGGCACTTTCATCCCAGAAGAAACGCAACTCCTTTCCGCAAGTCTTACGCAGCCATTGATGGGAACTGAACGCATAATCTACAGGAGGCCCCCCACATACGTCCTGATCTGTAATCGTATATACACACAGTTTATCCAGAAACTTATGCACCTCCGATTCGCTCCGTTCCTTTCTAACCCGCCACACAGCCTGTGCCAATGTGTTGGCACCGCCCCATACCGTAATCCATAACGGACGGCTGTCCTCTTCATCAACCAGCTTGATTATCAAGTCACTTCCCGGAGAGTCATTGTTTTCACCAATCCGTTCTATTCCCAGCCCTCTGCTTCCCAACACCGTCCGACTGCGCAGATAACCGGCAGTGGGCCAATAGCCCAATTCCTGCTTTCCGTTCTCCTGCCTTTCCGGTAAAAAACCTTCCTGCTCCGACCGCTTCATCAGATTAGGCAAATCTTTTTCATAAGCGTCGATGACCGTCAACAAACTGTCCATCCAACTTTCGGGATAGGTACCGCCACAGATATTCCATCCGCCTGTAGCGACCAGTCCTTCTATCTCAAACATATCTGCATGAGCCAACAAACGGACCATGGATTCCATATCATCAGGCTCAACATCAGCCGGAGCAATATCTGTCAAGACGACAATACGAGGTTTCAATAGGGATTCATCATTTTGCTTGCTTGTTCCCGCTGATGCAGAAAGACATAAAATCAATAATCCAATAGAGGTCCACAATTTTCTTGCTTTTAAATTCATGGCTTTTTAAATAAATTTGTATAACTAATCAATTGTAATTTTTACATTAGCTGATTGTAATCCGTTAGATGTTGCCACTAAATGTGCCGTACCCTGCTTTCCCCTATTCTGAACCACAACCAGACATTTCCCATAGAACGCCCGGCGTTTGTTATCCTTGAAGCGTTCCATCGAAATCGGACTTCCATTGTCCACACCGGCAATGAATGCGTCACCTTCAACTTCAAAGTTCACCAGATTGTCCGCATTCGGACATAAATTTCCTTCTTCATCCAGAATCTCTACAGTGATAAAGCTCAAATCCTTTCCATCGGCCGTCAACTGCGAACGGTCAGGAGTCAGACGAATCTGTACCGGTTCACCCGCCGTACGGATTTCTTTTTCTCCGACAACTTTGCCATTCTTCCGTGCTATAACTTTCACGCTTCCCGGCTCATATTCCACGCGCCACATCGCATGCAGGCAGTCCGGAGTCTTTGACTTCACTCCCTGCGATTTTCCATTGACGAACAATTCCACTTCATCCGCCTTGTTGTAATAGCACCACATATCCACAACCTGCCCCGGCTTCCAATTCCAATGCGGGAAAAGATGCAAGACCTGCTCCTCCGACCATTCTGACTGATACAGATAATATGTATCCTTCGGGAAACCTGCCAGATCCACAATGCCGAAATAGGAACTGCGCGCCGGCCATCCGAAAGGTGTCGGTTCACCTATATAATCGAAACCTGTCCATACATACTGCCCGCTGACAAAGTCATTGTCACGTACCAGTTTGAGTGTCTCCTCATGCGTATTGCCCCACGGAGCATGACAATTGTCATAAGAAGAACAGGAGAAACTGGAATCATAGAACGGCTTGTCCCATCTCTCCGGCCAAAGAAGCTCCTTGTCGCTCGGCATCCTGTAATATCCGCGTGTAGCCAATGCCGAATTGCTTTCAGTAATGATGAACGGCTTTCCCGGAAAGTTCTTCGGCACATCCGGAATATTGGCATTATGATAGTTATAACCTATAATATCCAGTGCCCCCGATTTAAACAAATGATTGCCCGGAGCCGGTTCATTACAACCTGCCGTAACAGGACGCGTCGGGTCAAGTGCCTTCACGAGATCCGACAGTTTCTTCGTAAGTAGGGAATTCACACTCATTTCTTCCTCCTTCGCCAACATACTCTTTGAATGGCCGAAGTTCAGAATCAAGTTCGCTTCTTCCAGACTTAACGTATCCGCATCCGCATGGCTCCACTGTTCAAGCACTTCGTTACCGATACTCCACATAAAAATCGAAGGATGGTTACGGTCGCGCATGATAAAGTCGTGCAGGTCGCGCTCATACCAGTCATCGAAATAGCGTGCATAATCATGCACCGACTTTTTCTTGCGCCACATATCAAAAGCCTCATCCATTACGATAAACCCCATCCGGTCGCACAGGTCAAGCAATTCGGGAGCGGGAGGATTATGGGAACAACGTATGCCATTACAGCCCATTTCCTTCAGGATTTCCAACTGACGTTCAATGGCACGAATGTTCACGGCAGCTCCCAAGCAACCTAAATCATGATGCATGCACACTCCGTTTATCTTAGTCGGCTTTCCGTTCAACACAAAACCTTTTTGTGCGTCAAAGCTGAACGAACGGATGCCTGCGACAGTTTCATACCGGTCGATACAATGTTCACCATCCATCAGCTCCGTTATAAGCGTATACAGATAAGGGGATTCAACATCCCAACGATGCGGATCTGCCACACTCAACTGCTGGACAGCCACTGCATCCGCCTGTCCGCCGACTTGGCACAAAGTATCAGTCTTGGCTACACATTTACCTTCCGCATCAAACAGCGATGAACAGACGGTCACCTTTATATCCACATCTGTTTCATTGGAAACTGTTGTCTGCACACGTACAATAGCCTTCGACTTGTTTACAACAGGAGCCGTTACATAAGTACCCCACTCGCCGACATGCACAGCTTCCGTTTTCACCAGCCATACATTCCGGTAAATGCCGCAGCCCGAATACCATCTGGAGTTTGGCTGTTCCGAATTATCCACACGCACTGCCAGCACATTCTTCTCCCCCCATTTCAGATGAGGAGTCAAATCATAGCTGAAAGTTATATAGCCGTAAGGACGACGTCCCAACAGGATACCATTGAGATATACTTCCGAATTCATATAGACTCCATCGAACACAATCCGGAACTTCATGTCTGAATCCGCTTTTTCAGGGACAAATGTCTTTCTGTACCACCCTATGCCGCCGGGAAGCGCACCGCCTCCCGTACCGGAAGGATGGTCCTTACTGAAGTTACCTTCTATGGCCCAGTCATGGGGCAGGTCTAGCAACTGCCAGCCTGTATCCTCAAAATTTGCATCGACAGCTTCAGGTTCATCTCCATTGTGAAAACGCCAGCAATCACCGAGGTTTATCCTTTCACGGCAGGTACTAACAGTTGTACTAAATACCATAAAGCAGGAACAACAAAACACATGTAAGAAAAGTAATAATTTCTTCATATTTTACTCTTTCTATTGAAAACCTATTATATTACCCGGTCATTTACAAAGGCAAAAAAGCCCTCGAGATCATCCCTGTTGTCGGGATTTTTCTCTCTTTGAAAAAATCAAACGTACTTCAGCAGTTGTTTAAATTTTTTTTCGGTGAAACGACGCAATCAGACTTCTTCTGCTTCCTGTCTGTTTCCCTGGAACAATTCACCAAATAAATCTAGCATTATTTAAACAGGTCCTCAATCAAATCTTTATTGAAACTTCTTTACCCGTATATTGCACATCAATACCTTTGGCTTTTATATCAAAAGCCTGCGGTCTGTCCTTATTGACCACCACTACCGTAAATGTACGTTCCTTCAACATACCCGGGAACGAGCCTTGACGTTCGCCAATAGTCAGCGTACGGCTGTCATCGTCATATTCCATCGGAATCATCGCGTACATCCCCTTTTCATAGTTGTAGTTCACGCCTTCGTCCTCATAAAGTGTAAACTCGCCGTCAGCACCCTGATATACATACAGCCTGATATGGTCAGCCGGCTTCTCGTCCGTATATTGGATGTCTTCGCCGAACGGCACGATAGAACCTGCACGCACATATAGCGGAACGCGTTCATAAGGTGCCTCCACCTCGGCTTTCACTCCGCCTTTCTGATATTTCCCTGTATAGAAATCATACCAGCCTTCCGACTTCGGGAAGTACATCTCACGGCTGCGGTCTCCGTAACGGTAAACGGGAGAAACCATGAAAGCAGGACCGAACATGAACTGGTCACCAATGTTGTTTACATTCGCGTCAGCTGTAAAATCCATCACCAGCGGACGCATGATGGTATAGTCCTTGAACCACGTCATGCCCGCCAACGAATAAATATACGGCATCATATTGTAGCGTAACTTTGTATAATAAACAATGGAATTGTAGGCGGGATGACCTTCGGGGGCAATCTCCCACGGCTCACGATACGGATATTGCCCGTGCGCACGATACAGCGGGCAGAAGGCTCCGAACTGGAACCAGCGCGTGTTCAGTTCACGCCATTCCTTGCAGTCTGCATTTTCTGTCCTTGTAGCATTCCATTGCTGTTGTCCCGCCACATAACGGTTCTCTACACAGAAGCCACCTATATCCATTGTCCAATAGGGAATTCCGCTGACTGCAAAATTCAGACCGGCGGAAATCTGTGCCTTCATATCTTCCCAACGGGTCGCGATGTCACCGCTCCATGTAGCGGTGGAATAACGCTGCAAGCCGGCAAAGCCCGAACGGGTCAGCAGGAATACCCGCTTGTTGTTGTCCACACTGCGCTGTCCGTTGTAGATGGCATCCGCGTTCATCAGCGCATACGCATTGAAATATTCCGCCGACGGACCCAATGCCGTAGGCCCGCACAAGTCCTTACGGTACTGCAAATCCGTACAGTCGCGTACATTCGGTTCGCTGGCATCCATCCACCAGGCATCGATGCCCAACGGATAATAGTGTTCGTACATCTGTTTCCAGAACAGCTTGCGTGCCTCGGCACTGTATGCGTCATAGAAGCCGTATGTGTACCCTTTGCCAATCCAATCCTTCAGGCTGTCCTTCACGGACTGCGGATAAATCCAGCCCTTCTCGTCAAACTCCTTGAAATGTTCTGTTGTAGTATAGAACTTCGGCCAGACGGAAATCATCATCCGCCCGTGCATGGCATGAATCGAATCGACCATCGCTTTCGGATTCGGGAAATGTGCCTTGTCGAACTCATGGCTTCCCCATGCGTTTTCCGGCCAGTGGCTCCAGTCGAGCACAATGTTGTCTATCGGAATTTTCCGGTCACGGAAACCTTTCAACGCACCCAACATTTCATCCTGCGACTTGTAACGCTCCCGGCTCTGCCAATAGCCCATCGCCCATTTAGGCATGATGGGAGATTTGCCTGTCAAGGTACGGTAACCGCTGATTACATCATCCATATCATCACCGGCGATAAAATAATAGTCCAGCTGAGGAGTCATTTCACTCCACCACGACTGGTTGCCCTGCTCTTTCGGGTCAACCGGACTGAACACACGCAGCCCGGAATAAGAAACCGCTCCGTCCGGATTCCATTCCACCTTCAACGGCACACGCTTTCCGGCCTCCAGATTCACGGAGAACTTATAGCTGTTCGGATTCCATGCCGTGCGCCAGCGCTCCGGAACCACCAGTTTGTTGTCGATATACACTTTGGTATAGCCTGCATAATAGAGGATGAACTTGAATTCCCCGCTCTGCGAAGGCTCAATCTCCCCTTCATAAGTGACCTTTGAGCCATACAGCGGAAAGTCTTCCGGCAAATTCACCACATGATTCAGGTCGCCTCTGACCAGATGCTCAAAATAAAGCGAGTCCTCCCGGCGGACCAATGTTCCGGCATCCGATTCCGGAGCGGGGACATAAGTACCTGTTATCGCTCCCTCTTTTCCGTCCTTGTCATACAGCTTGAACACATCCCCCAACTGGGAATAATCGTTCGGATTGCCGAAACGGCAGAGCGAATAGCTGTCAAGAAGCACGCCGTAATTTTTGTTGGAAACGATGAACGGAACGGAAACCTTCGTGTTGTACTGGAAGAGTTCTTCATTCTTTCCCTTGTAATTGAACTCATCCGATTGGTGCTGTCCCAGTCCGTAGAAAGCCTCATCGTCCGGTGACTTAAAAACCTGACGGATAGTATAGCCTTTGGTCCCTTCTACCTCTATAGGAGTGAACGTCTTGCCGCCTCCCTTGTTTTCCTGAAGAATCATGTTCCCTTCTTCATCTGTAAACCAGACTTCCCCTGTAGATGCAAGAACGGAAGCACGGAGCTCGGAAGTAACGACCGTCACCGTATCACCTTTCTGCTCCACACCGAACGGCGTCTGTTCCTTCTGCGGAATCACAACCAGACTTTGGGGGTCGGCGAACTTACTTTCCGGTGTCGCCGACACGTGGACAAGTTTGTCGCCCATCACTTGCAGACGTACCAGCTGCACATCTGTATCGTTTTTCTGTTGTACTTTTATAATCACTCCATTATCTGTTTCTTCATAAATTTTTGAACATGAGCCTAATAACAGACAAGCTAGTAGATAATAAGAAATGTTTTTCATATCCATATCCCTGATATTAAAGTTTAATGATAATATTTCTTTTTGTAAAGGTATAGGTTATTATCCAAACTTGTGAATCCAAATGTTTCATATAAAACCTGCATTTATCTATCATCTGTCTTATATGTTTTCACTCAGGGTATGATTTGTTACTTTCCCTCTTTTTCCTGGTAGACGGAAGGTAAAACTCCGAACTCATCCTTAAAGTAACGGCTGAAATATCTCGGATTGTTGAAACCTACTTCGTATGCTACTTCCGACACATGGAGTTGGCTTTCACGCAACAACTGTGCGGCTCTTTTCAAACGGATTACGCGGATGAACTCAATCGGAGTCTTGCCCGTTATTTGCAACAGCTTCTTGTACAGATGCACACGGCTCATCCCCAGTTCGTGGCTCAGTTCCTCGACCGACAAGTCACTTCGGGAGATATTGTCTTCCACATACTTGATTGCCTTTTCTATCAACTTTTCATCCAGAGAGGTAATAACAATTTCACTGGGGGCAGGATCTATCTTGGAATGAGTGACCTGCCGATAACGGCTCAGCTCAATTAGCTTGCGGATACGCAGAACCAGCGCAATCATATTGAAAGGTTTGGTCACATAATCATCGGCACCCGTCTCAAGTCCTTTCACCTTTGATTCAACCTCTTGTCGGGCAGTAAGCAGAATTACCGGAATATGCGATGTCTGCTTGTTCGATTTAATCTTCCGGCATAATTCATTACCGTCCATTCCCGGCATCATCACGTCACTGATTACCAGATCCGGACAATTCTCCTGAATCATCTTCCATGCCTCTTCACCGTTTAACGCGACATCCACACGGTACTGCAGTTCCAAACTATGCTTCATGAACATGCGGAAATCTTCGTTGTCGTCAACCACAAGCAAAAGCGGAAAATTGCTACGGTCGGTCTGCTCCACAACCTGCTCCGATACACTATCTGCATCCGATTGCCCCACAACAGGTTTCGGCAGTTCGGCCATGACATCCACATGCCTTACCGGAATGCGCACCACAAACACAGTCCCTGTCCCTATGTTGTCGAACACTTCCACTGTCCCCTCATGCAGACGGACGAAATCACACACCAGACTCAACCCAATTCCGCTACCCGTCGTTTCCTCCATACCCTTATGGTCAGTCTGATAGAAACGCTCGAAGACATGCTCCTTATCCGCATCAGGAATGCCGATTCCTGTGTCGGAAACTTTTATCTCCATCATTTCCTTTTCACCCTCTATACGCTCCATTATCACAGTCACACGTCCACCGTCGGGAGTGTACTTGAATGCGTTTGAAAGTAGGTTCATCATCACTTTCCCTACTTTGTCCACATCGAAGGCCATCGAAAAACTTTCCACTCCGGAAAAGAAAGAGAAACGGATATGCTTCTTGTCGGCCATCAGCAGAAACGAATTGCAGACCTCACGGACATACGACACAATGTCTCCCTCCGCCAACGATAGTTGATGTCCGCTCATTTCCCCTTTCCGGAAATCAAGCAACTGATTGACCAGCATCAGCAGCCGCCTTGCATTCCGGTACATCAGCGTCAGCACCGATTTACGCGACTCATCCTTCTCCTGTGCCAGCAGTTCTTCCAGCGGAGCGATAATCAGAGTCAGCGGAGTCCGGAGCTCATGACTGATATTCGTGAAGAAACGGAACTTCATCTGATTCACCTCCTCATTCTTAGCCGCCTCATGTTCTATCTGCTGCATACGATACTTTTCGCGTTCCCTTCGTAGGATATGCCTGCGGGCAAGAAACAGCAGCGACACAAAAACGAACGCATAACACAGCCATGCCCACCACGCAAGCCAGAAAGGAGGATGCACCACAATCGTCAGGCGGGCGACATCTGTACCTTCATATCCGTCACTGTTTGTGGCCTTCACATTCAGTGTATATGTTCCGGGAGCAAGACTGGTAAAAGTCACACGGTTTATCCCTGCGGGAAGGACGAGCCATCCGTCTCCCAACCCCTTCAAATTATATTGGTAGGTTGTCTTGTCCGGCAGATTGAAGTTGTCTGAAGCAAACTCCACGGTAAAGATATTCTGGTCATAGTCCAGTTCAATCTTCCTGAACCGGTTCAAGTCCCCCGGAAGGATTACACGTCCGTCATATTTTTCTCCGGTCTTCACTTCCTTGTCGAACAAATAAAGAGATGAGAACATCACCTTGGAAAGTACTTTGTTATAACGCATTTCATCGGGATTGAACACATTCAGTCCATAAAGTCCGCCGGCCACAATCGTGCCGTCTTGTAAGGTCCTTATCGCCCGTAGATTGAAGTCGCAGTTCTGCAGGCCGTCTTTTTCATTATATACGCGTGGCTCGAACACATATCCTCTGCGGCTGTCCCCGGAGAATTTCAGATGCACCATCTGACGTGTAGAAGAAATCCACATGTCATGATTCCGGTCTTCCGTTATTCCGGATATGATTTCACCCGACACACCCGTTATGTCCGGAAAGACTTTTACGGAATGGGCTTTCTTGTCATAGACTTTCAGATTACCGCGAGTGGCAATCCAGATTAGACCACGGCTGTCACTGTACACCTGATTCACCTCATACCTGTCTGTTCCGCCTCTCTCAATTTTGTCATTACTCCCCACCCGATAGCACTTGTCAGGATTCTGCAAATCAATCAGAGCCGTCCCACCTAACATGCCGACAGCCAGTTCGTCATCTTCCGTCACATCCAGTGACGAAACCATATCTTCAATCTGTTTATAGGTATGAAGCTCATTCCGCTTCAGGTCTATATATTGAAGCCCTCCTTCCAGAAAACCGAGCCAAAGTCTGGAACCTTCTGTCTCCAATGCCCAAACGCTCTTGTTTAGCAACCCGTCTGACATGGTATAATGAAGCAGACGGCCATGTTCCATACAATAAAGTCCGCCATTGAATGTACCAATCCACAACCGCCCGTCAGATGACTTCTGCAATGAGACTACCGGACAGCCCAAGTTATAGGATTTTTCTGCCAAGCCTGTATTTCTGTTCCATAAAATGAGTCCCCGGTCGTTCGTTCCCAACCACAGACGTTCATTGTCCATCTGTTCGATGCAGGTAACGTCACCCACTTCATGCATATTGAACTTGAACATGCTCTCCCCATACATGGAAACGCCTTTCTTATAGGTTCCCACCCACATCACTCCATTACGGTCAGCATACAGTGCATAGACAGTGTTGTGCGACAAGCTCCGGGGGTTCTTCACATTATTCGCCACATTAATCACCTTCCTGGTTTTCTTGTCGAGGACATCGATGCCCCCATAATCCTTCCCTATCCAGATTCTTCCCTGCCGGTCCTGAGATACCGAATGGACAAAATCTGACTGATTCCTCCATGGCTCTACCAAATCTGCAAGCCATCTTCCTGCCTCCACATCATAAGCCCACAAACCGCTCACACAACTTATCCATACGCAGTTGTCTTTGTCCACAAAGAGAGAGAAACGTGCCGTTCTGTCTTTCACCTGTTTTTCAATGTCGTCCTTTATCCATCTTATCTTCATATCCGAAGAGTCTAGACACACCATTCTTCCCGAAGCATAAAGCAGGAGAATTCCGTCACAGCATTCGGCTATGGCATTTACCCCGTAATCAGGAAGCTTCAGGGCATGCAGAGACCGGAACTGTACCTGTCTGTCTTTGCTTACCCGGTAAAAGCCTTCAGACGGCACACTGAGCCACGTGTTTTCCAACGAATCGACATACACGTATTCCGGCCCTTTCATCTTGCTTCCTATACTCCTCATAAACTCTTCCAGATTTCTATTGAACCGGTCTTTTGTCTTGTCGAACAATGCATATCCCGTACTCAATCGTACCCACAGGAAATCGGGAGCGTCCATCAGGCCGATTACATTATTGTCGGGGATGGATGTCGAATCCTCGGCAAGATGCCGGTAGACCTTAAAACGATATCCGTCATAACGGTTCAGTCCGGAAGCTGTCCCGAACCACATGAAACCGTCCTTATCTTTCAGAATGGCATAAACGGAGTTATTGGAAAGTCCGTCAGCCACCTCCAGATGCTTGAACATGAAATTCTGGGCAGACAAAGAAACCACCACCGACAAAAAACTTAATATAAACAGGAAACGTACTTTCATTCTGATAGACCAAAAATGTTTTTTTGAGTGTACAAAAGAAGAAAAAAGAAAGAAAAAAAGCAAATGCCAATTGCATTTTCATCACATTTTCACTACGTGTCCGGACAAAAGAAAAACAATGGGGGTGTACCCCTACGGATATACCCCCATCTTCTATTTGGCAATCAGTCTGTTTGCTTATTTTCCTGATCCGCGAACTAGCTGGATTTTGTGTACAGCTATACCTCCTCCTCTAATAGTTAACAGTTTAGTTCCTCCTTCTCTTTTAACATTTCTAAGATCTAACAATGCATTACAAATTTCATTATCTATCTGAATATCAACCGTACCATCTCCTGCTTCTATTCCATCTTCTCTAAAAATTTCTATATCTTCATCTTGTGGTACGCCTTCAAGATATGCTGATTCATTCGCTTCAGAATAAGAAATTCGAATGATATCACCAGCAGTCAAAGATGCAGGGATACCCATTCTTAAGTCCCCATGGTCCATGAAACAATTGCCATCAGTTTTCCCTATTTCTTTTTGTTCTATTTCATGGCACCATAATAAATCAGAGTGTTCAGCATCATCAGAAAGCGGAACCAATTCAATACGACTTAATTGTACAGACGAATCACTCCAATCCTTTACAAAAATCATTTCCCCATTATTTTTCTCCACTTCATCACACATTGCAAGAGTAACCACATTTATCAGACAATGATTATTTGCATCAAATGAACCTATACTTCCCTGAGAATACAAAGGTAAAATTTCTAACCACAACAATCTTGCTTGTTCTTCTGTTGTATCACCATCAAAATAGCACCGCAAAATGGCACCTGGAGTAAGCATCTTTAATTGTTGGTCATTGAGTGTAAAGCGAGCCAAAGGCAACCTCCAACCGGCACTTTCTATTCCAGTTTCTCCCGCCGTTCCGTTCCCAGGTTTTCCATCCCCCTCCCATAGTGTTATAGGAAGACCAACATTAGTATAAACCAAAACACTCGTCAGCTCAATGCCTTCATCTTCCGAAGTCACCTCAATGCCATCTTTCTTATTATCCCCTGCAGCTATCAAGAGTGTACCAGCAGTTAACCCTTTCTGCAAAGTATAGTCTTTACCAGATATCGTAATAGTAGCATCATCAGCAGCATTATCCCGTTTATATTCGAGACTATAGACATCCGTTTCGTCAAGTTGTTTGTTACCAAAGTTTCCAAAATGGGAAACATCGGTTGACAGAACAGTAGGTGCTGTCAGTAACTGATAGGAAATCTTTCCCTCAACCTTAAAACTTTCTCCTTCACCAAATATCCATCCGCTTTCAATCCGTTGTTCTGTCCAATTTTCAACAGTCGCTGTAGCATTAACAGTTGTACCTTGAGAGGCAGTTCCACTTCCCGGATTAAGAGTTACTGAAAAAATCATTTTACTTCCTGAGTCAAAAGCGTACATATCTACCGGACAAGGATAGTCTACATTGTCATAAGTGATTGTTATCACCCTTCCTTGCGTTGCGGCAGAAGGCATTACGATTGTCTGATACTCTCCCGACACATCACGATTGTTTGCAAAATCCAAGGTTGCATTGGCATCACCGGTACTTGTCACCGTACCGTCAGCCAAATCCAACGTACCGCTTGTCTGCTGGTTGTTTATTTTTACCTTTGCACCGGTTAAAGGGGTTCTGTCCTGACCATAAACCTGCATGACCACCTTTACCAACTTATGCTTGAAAGTCAAGTTGACATTCTTCGCACCAACCGGTACGTCAGTCATTGAAGAATACATCACATCATTGTCACTCAACGAAGCTCCCTCTCCTGTTGCAAGAGTAAATGAATAGATTCCATCAGCTACCGCACCAGCCTTATACGGATATACCCCTTTAAAACCTACAGTTTCCGCACTACCTGCAGCTCCCCAGGTCATCGAGTTTGTGGAAGTAAATTCCGTTCCGTTCTTAGAGGTATACTGCACATTGGTGGCATTCCCTACAAAACCGCTTTCCGTATACATGGAAACACCGATTGCGTCACCGGCTTCAAAACTTGTGTCTGTCGCGCGTGACATTACAGACGAAGTGAAAGTGATTCCCTCGCCGGCAATTCCCTGCCGCAAGTCATCTTCTTCCGAACAGGCAGTAGCCAACATCGCGGCCGTCAGCCCAAACAAAATTGTCTTTCTCATAAGAATTAAATGTTTAATGATTCAACAAATGCATTAAAAAACTGCTTTTTACAGTGATAGCAAAATTACGGAATATTATTATATATGTACCGACTGATTCGTTTCAGGGACATGAGAGTTTGTTATGTAACATGATAAAATGTTACCGGATAATGTCCGTTTTGTTTCCTGCCTCCCCGATTCAACAATTGGAGCATCAAAGCGAAACATACGCCCCCTCATTTTCAATATCCATGCGATGGAGAATCTGTAGGAGGATACGGGAAAAAGACTATCTTTGCAGACGGGAGAACGATTGGAGCATCCGCAGCCGGAAATGCGGAGTATCTGCTAAAATAGTATCGACATAAACGGCAAATTCCCCCTTCGTACATTTGTATATTACAAACCAAAAATAGATAAGAATTTCATGAAAAACATTTCCAAATTCGCAGTGGTATTCATGCTATGTACAGGTGCCCTGTTGCAGACCGGCTGCCAACAGCACACGGTAAGTTCCGCCATCCCTTCCGATCCACAAATCGAAGAAAGCATCAAGCAATGGCTGGACAAGATGACATTGGAAGAAAAAATCGGACAGATGTGCCAGATTACCATCGATGTAGTGACCGATTTCGATGCCAGCCGAAAAAACGGATTCACGCTTGACAAGGCGAAACTCGACACCGTAATAGGCAAATACAAGGTAGGTTCCCTGCTGAACGTACCTTTGAGCGTGGCACAAACAAAAGAAAAATGGGCCGAATCTATCAGGCAGATTCAGGAACTCTCGATGAAGGAAATCGGAATCCCCTGCATCTACGGCGTAGACCAGATACACGGGACAACCTACACGCTGGACGGAACCATGTTTCCGCAGGGAGTGAACATGGCGGCCACATTCAACCGGGACCTCGTAAAACGGAGTGCGGAAATCTCTGCCTACGAGACCAAGGCCTGCAACATTCCGTGGAACTTCGCGCCGGTAGTCGATTTGGGAAGAGACCCGCGCTGGTCGCGCATGTGGGAGAACTTTGGCGAAGACTGCTATGTGAACGCCGAGATGGGCAAGGCAACTGTAGAAGGCTTCCAGGGGAACGACCCGAACCATATCGGAAAGAACAACGTGGCGGCCTGCATGAAGCACTACATGGGTTACGGGGTTCCTGTCTCGGGAAAAGACCGCACACCCTCGTCCATCTCACGGAGCGACATGCGCGAGAAGCATTTCACCCCCTACCTCGAAGCGGTACGCCACGGCGCACTGAGCGTGATGGTCAACTCCGGTGTGGACAACGGGATGCCTTTCCACGCCAACCAGGAGTTCCTCACCCAATGGCTGAAAGAGGATTTGAACTGGGACGGACTTATCGTGACCGACTGGGCGGACATCAACAACCTCTGCACGCGCGACCACATTGCGGCGACCAAAAAGGAAGCTATCAAGATTGCCATCAATGCCGGAATAGACATGTCGATGGTGCCATACGAACTGAGCTTCTGCGACTATTTGAAGGAATTGGTGGAAGAAGGTGAAGTGCCGATGAGCCGCATCGATGATGCGGTGTCACGTGTGTTGCGTCTGAAATACCGCCTCGGACTGTTCGAGCATCCTTACTGGGATGTGAAAGAATACGACAAATTTGGTTCGAAAGAATTTGCGGAAGTTGCACTGCAGGCAGCCGAAGAATCGGAAGTGCTGGTAAAGAACGAAGACAGCCTGCTCCCGCTCGCAAAAGGGAAACGAATCCTGCTTACCGGTCCGAACGCCAATTCGATGCGGTGCCTCAACGGAGGATGGTCGTACAGCTGGCAAGGACACCGTGCCGACGAATGTGCGCAAGCCTACAATACTATCTATGAATCACTGTGCAACAAATACGGGAAAGAGAACATCATCTATGAGCCGGGCGTAACCTATGCGCCCTACAAGAACGACAACTGGTGGGAAGAGAACACGCCGGAAATCGGGAAGGCCGTTGCCGCAGCAAGCCGTGCCGATGTAATTGTCGCTTGTGTAGGCGAAAACTCCTACTGTGAGACTCCGGGCAACCTGACCGACCTGAACCTGTCGTCCAATCAGCAGGAACTGGTGAAAGCATTGGCAAAGACCGGAAAGCCCATCGTTCTGATTCTCAACCAAGGCCGCCCGCGCCTCATCAAGGACATCGAGCCGCTGGCCAAGGCTATCGTCAACGTGATGCTCCCGAGCAACTATGGAGGTGACGCGCTCGCCAACCTGCTCGCCGGAGACAGCAACTTCAGCGGAAAGATGCCGTTCACTTATCCGAAACACATCAACGCACTCGCCACATACGACTACAAACCATGTGAGGACATCGGACAGATGGGCGGGAACTACAACTACGACTCGGTGATGGATATCCAGTGGCCGTTCGGCTTCGGACTGAGCTACACCACTTATAAATACGCCAATCTGAAATTGGACAAGACAACTTTCAACGCCGATGACGAACTGACCTTCACGGTGGACGTGACCAACACGGGCAAAATAGCCGGAAAGGAAAGCGTGCTCCTGTTCTCGAAGGACCTGGTAGCGAGCAGCACGCCCGACAACATCCGCCTGCGCAACTTCGACAAGATTACGTTGCAACCGGGTGAGACTAAGACTGTCACGTTGAAACTGAAAGGAAGCGACATGGCTTTCGTTGACTATGACGGCAAATGGAGACTGGAAGAGGGTGACTTCAAGTTCAAGTGCGGTGACCTGTGGATTGACGCAAAGTGCAGCAACACCAAAATCTGGGAGACGCCAAACAAATAAACTTAATAAAAAGAAAATCTTTGAGGGTCAAGGGGATGTCAAAATAGAATCCCGCCATTAACAAGCAATGTCATCTTGAACGTATTGACAAAAAGAAAATGACATTTTATTCTGACATACCCGCTTACTGACTTTTATGGGTTGTGTGTATTCGGGGAAAAAACTGACATAAAAACAATCAGCCATCATCCGAATGCACACAACTTTTTTAATTCATAGGCTATCTTAAAATATTCATTCAATAAAACGATAAAAATGAAAAGAAATCTATTCCTGTTTATAATGAGAATGCAGATGCGGAAAATCCTGTCATTAGCCGCCATTCTCAATCTAGCAATTCTTGCAGCATGGGGACAACAGAAATCCTGGACAGCCGACAATGGAAACGGAACCTTTACAAACCCTTTGTTCTACGATGAATTTTCGGACCCCGATATGATTCGGGTAAACGATACGTTCTATCTGGTAGGTACAACAATGCACTGCAATCCCGGTCTGGTTGTTCTGGAATCAAAGGATCTTGTCAACTGGGAGTTCTGCAGCTATGCATTCGACCGCATTCCGGTCGATGATTCCAGATTCCGGCTCGAAGGTGGAAAGGAAGCATACGGACAAGGCATCTGGGCTCCCTGCATCCGATATCATGAAGGAAAGTTCTACATATTCTCGAACATCAACGGAATCGGAATGCAGATTTTTGTTTCCGAAAATCCGAAAGGTCCATGGAAACACCACAATATGGGAGGGGCTACCCACGATGTATCCGTATTGTTTGACAATGGGAAAATATATGCGATTTACGGCTATGATGAGGTTCATTGCGTTGAAATCAAACCAGACCTGAGCGGTTTTGTGGAAGGCAGTGACCGTTGCATTATACCTCGTGGAAATGCTATGGGGGAGGGACATCACGCCTATAAGATTAACGGAAGGTATTACATTATCAGTGCTGACTATGCGCCTATGGGACGGATGATGTGTGCGCGTGCCGACAAATTGGAAGGCCCTTACGAGACACGCGTAATCAGTTGTCGGGAAACAATGGGAACCGAGCATTCCACGTGGATTACAAATGTACCGATGGACGGTGCCATGCCGGAAATGAAGAAATGGAAGATGGAAATCCGCAAGCCCAATGCGGACAATATGGGATGCGCGACACTTCATCAGGGAGGGATAATCCAGCTGGAGAACGGCGACTGGTGGGGCTTCTCCATGCTGGACTTCCTTGCAGTCGGACGCACCACTTGCCTTTCACCCGTAACATGGGTGGACGGATGGCCGTATTTCGGACTTGAAAACAACCTGGGACGCTCCCCGAGAACATGGTTCAAGCCCGATGTGTCAACGAAAGTCACGCCCCACGCCCCATACGTCCGCAGCGACAACTTCGACTCAGGGCAACTATTGCCCGTCTGGCAATGGAACCATCTCCCCGACGACAGCAAATGGGCCATAAAGAAAGGCAGGCTCCGCCTGCACACGATGCCTGCAAAAGACTTCTATTGGGCAAAGAACACCCTGACCCAACGGGGCATCGGTCCGGTTTCCGTCACTACCGTAATGCTGGACGCTTCTCACATGAAAGAAGGAGACATTGCCGGTCTCGGACTGCTGAACATTCCTTATGAGTGGATAGGTATCGCCATAAAGGCCAAAAAGCCCTGCTTGCACTACTATGATTTTGGTACGGACGAAACTATAGAAATGCCTCTGGACCAACCAAGAATGTTCCTGCGCATCACCGGCGACTTTGAGCACGAATGGGCAGAATTCAGTTACAGCTTTGACGGCGTCAATTTCCGGAATATAGGGAAACGGTTGCCCGTACCGTATCAGACCAAGATCTTTCAAGGTGCGAGATACGCACTGTTCGCATTCAACCGCCAAGGGAAAGAAGGCGGATATGCCGAATTTGACGATTTCAATGTGGAAGAGCCTCTTGCCGACCGCAGCCGCAATATCCCGTTGGGCAAGACCGTCAGTTTCCTGAACCTCGGCAACAGACAATGGATGCAGGCAAACCCGCGCAAAATGGTCTATTCCGTATGGGAAGACATGAAAAAGCGCAACCCTTCGGACTGTATGTTTGAAGTGCAGGACAGAGGAAACGGGAAAGTCGTCCTCAAGGCCGTAAACGGGACAGGCTATATGGCCGTAGCCGGTTTGGGCATGTCCGGTGACCTGCGTCTGTCTTCAGTGGAAACGGAGGATTGCCTGTTCATGTGGCAGGACATGCTTCACGGACAATGTATGCTGATGTCATTGAAAACACACCGCTATGTAGGACTGGATCCTGCATCGGGCGAAGCCTATGCCGCCGACTGGCCGGGAACATCGGCAAGCCGGATGAACGGAACAGTATTCCTCTGGAAGGAAGTGAAAAGCAACGGCAAATGAAAAGGGGAAACGGAAGCCGGCATACATGAAAGACGACTGCCAAAGTCCGACATTTGTCTGGAGAAGGGGTGTGTCAAAATAGAAATGGCTTTTTATTTGACACACCCCCTTCTGTCCGATGCAAGTTCCGACTTACAGCAAGCACACGAAAAGGTACAACATACACGCAGTGATTCTAGAAGCTTGTTCCCTAGTCTTCAATATTCTTTGAAACGGGTATGAAAAGTTCCGGAAACATTCTATACATCCGAAAAAAACATTTAAACATCCTATCTTGAAAAAACAACACACCTCAAAAACATCCTGGCATCCGCTTCGGTACAACTTTTCTTACATTTGTCTAAACAAAAAAATAAACAGATAAAAAATCAGAAACGATTCAGTTAATCTTAAAAATGTTGTATCATGAAAAATGATTTTAGGACAAGACGAAAAAGTCTTTATCTGTGGTGCATTGCGTGGATCTTATTTTTAATGGGTTCTGCCAATCCCACTTCCGCCAGTCCACTTCAGAACAGGACAGTAACGGGAACAGTTACATCTGGGACTGACGGCGAAGCCCTGATTGGGGTCAGTGTACAAATACAGGAAAGACCTGCAGTGGGAACAATCACTGATCTGGACGGGAAATATTCCATCCAGGCCCGTTCCAACGAAACACTGATTTTTTCCTACATCGGCTACCAAACCCAGAAAATCAAGGCGAACAAAACGATTGTCAACGTACAGTTGAAAGAGGATTCAGAAATATTGGATGAAGTAGTTGTAGTGGGTTACGGTACGATGAAAAAAAGTGACTTGACAGGTGCGGTGACTTCTGTTAGCGAAGACGAAATCAAGCAATCGGTCGTCACCTCACTTGACCAGGCACTTCAAAGCCGTGCCGCTGGTGTATCCGTCACCCAGAACTCGGGAGCTCCGGGCGGAGGTATTTCCGTCAGCATCCGCGGTATCAACTCACTCAACGGAAACGAACCGCTCTACGTGGTGGACGGTGTCGCCATCTCTGGAAACAACAACACCAATTCGAGTGTCCTTTCAGCTATCAACCCGTCTGATATCGTATCTATAGAAATTCTGAAAGACGCTTCCGCCACAGCCATTTACGGCTCGCGTGCCTCAAACGGTGTCGTCCTCATCACTACCCGACAAGGCAAAGCGGGGAAGACGCAGATTTCATACGAAGGATACTATGGTCTGCAACAGCTTCCCAAACAGTTGGATGTGCTGAACCTACGCGAATATGCCGAATATTACAATATGCGCACGGCAATCATCGGATTTGGGGAACGTACCGAATTCCAGGATCTTTCCTTGCTGGGCGAGGGGACAAACTGGCAGGATGAAATTTTTCAGAATGCTTCGATGCATAACCATCAGATAAACATTTCGGGAGGAAACGACAATGTGAAGTACTCCATATCTGGCGGTTACCTGAAACAGGAAGGAATCGCCATCGGTTCCGACTTCGAACGCTTTTCCGCACGTGTTAACATCGACAACAAAATCACCAAATGGCTGTCTACTGGACTGAGGGCTTCCGTGGCAAAAACCATGCAACGCAACACCATTGACAACGGAAATATCATCCGCACGGCAATCCAACAATTTCCCGATATGCCGGTACGTAATCCGGACGGAACATGGGGAGCACAGGAAACTGATAATTTCGGCACACATTATATGAATCCGGTTGCAGAAGCTCTCCTGCGCGAGAACTATGACAAGGGGACACAAATGTACATCGACTTCTTTGCAGACCTCACACTTTGGAAGGGACTCGTGTTCCGTGCCGAATATGCCGCAAATTATTCCTACAGCAACAACTATTATTACCAGCCATTCTATGATTACGAATATTATCATCAGACTTCAGAAGGAAGACGCAGTGCCAACAACGGATCAAACTGGACACTCAAGACCTACCTTACTTACAGCGGGACATTCGGGAAGCACAATGTCTCGGCAATGGTCGGTCATGAAGCACAGGAAAATTCGTGGGAGAATCTTCAGGCAAGCCGCACGAACTACCTGTTCAACACGATACACGAATTGAACATGGGCGATGCGACCACGGCAAAGAACAGCAGCGGCAGAGGTTCGTCCGCAATCGAATCCTACTATGGAAGATTCAACTACGGGTATGACGAACGCTATCTTGCCACATTCACACTCCGCGGCGACGGGTCGTCCACTTTCGGTCCCGCCAACCGTTGGGGAGTATTCCCGTCCGTAGCGTTGGCATGGAGAATTAACAACGAGAAATTCCTGAAAAACGTCAAATGGCTGAACAATCTGAAGCTCAGGGCCGGATGGGGACTGGTAGGCAATCAGTCGGCAAACAACTATGCATACGGAGTGACGATGGCGTCAGCGGCCAGTACTTGGGGTACGGGATTCTATGCAGGGAACTACCCGAACGACAAGCTTAAATGGGAGGAGACCAAAGCCTATAATGTCGGATTTGATTTGAACCTTTTTGACAACCGGGTGGAATTCATTTTCGACACTTATTTCAAGAGCACAGACAATCTGCTGATGCAGGCCTCACTGCCTGCCTATGTGAGCGGCATTATCACCCCGCCGTGGGTAAACGCAGGTGCCATGCAGAACAGAGGGGCTGAATTCACTCTGAATACGGTCAACATCTCAACCAAAGATTTCGTATGGCGCTCGGGGCTGACTATCTCTTTCAATAAGAACAAGATTACTAACCTGTATACGGAAACATCAAGCATGCCGGGAGTCTTGGACGGAACGCAGACATTGACCCTCTCTGTTGTAGGACAGCCGGTAGGGCAATTCTACGGCTACAAAGCCATCGGCATGTTCAAGACGGAAGACGACTTCTACCAAAGGGATAGGGATGGGAATTTCCTCCTCGACAGAAACGGAAGCCGAATTCCGGTCGCCCTTCCGGAAAACAATCATATCACCCCCAACGAAACATGGATAGGTGACTTCATCTTCGAAGACCTGAACAAGGACGGAGTAATAAACGAACAGGACCGCACCTTCCTTGGAAATCCGGAACCCAAATTCTCCTACGGGTTCAACAATACGTTCACCTATAAAGGCTTCGACCTGAACATCTTCATTAACGGTGTCTATGGCAACAAGCTTATGAATCTTCTGCGCCAGGACTTTACCAACCCGATGGAAAACAGCAACCTGCTGAAGGAAGCTACAGGTATAGCCAAAGTGGAGGTGATTGACCCTGCGTCTCCTTCTGACGCAATCTGGAACGTGCGGCTGAGCAATCCGGAGTCTGCCACCGTACAGCGTCTCAGCACGACCAATGGTAATGATAACAACCGTATGAGTGACCGTTTCATAGAAGACGGATCCTATCTGCGCATCAAGAACATTTCGCTGGGCTATAGCTTCCCCAAGAAATGGATAAACAAATGGAAAATAGAGAACCTTAGAATCTATATGAATATCCAGAATGCCTTTACATTCACCAAATACAAAGGTTATGACCCGGAAATCGGAGCGTATAATTACAATGTACTCCTTCGGGGTGTAGACTATACACGCTATCCGTCACAACGGATTTATACCTTCGGACTGAACCTGAGCTTCTAACCACATAAAACTGCATAACAATGAAAAGTAAAATAATATCAGCATTGATTGTATTCGCAGGCATCTGCCTGCCGGGATGCAAGGACAGCTTTTTGGAGAGAACTCCTGAAAACTCATACACCGATGAGAACTTCTATGCCTCGGACGATGCTCTTGACGCGGCTACAGCTCCACTGTATAACAAGGCGTGGTTCGACTACAACAGCAGGTCAATCATGTTTCTGGGCAGTACACGCGCCAATGATTTTTATAGTCCATACGCTTTCCCTGAATTTACGACATTCCAAGTGACTGCTTTAAGTGAAGACCTGGCAAAAGCATGGAAATCATTCTATAGTGTAATTACTCTGGCAAACCAGGCCATAGACGATATAAACAACAAATGCACGGTAGACGTAAGCGAGAGCGCAAAGAAAAGAGCCATTTCCGAAGCCCGGCTGATGAGGGCCTGCGCCTATTTCTATATGCTAAGAGCATGGGGACCTGTCATTATCATCGAGCATAATCAGGATGTGGTCGACAATCCGCTCCGTCCGCTGAACAGGGAAGAAGATGTGTTCCAGTTCATCATCAACGACCTGACCTATGCAGCGGAGAACTTGCCCGAAATGGGAAGCCAGTCGGGAAGAGCGACACGCTGGGCAGCCGAAGGGATGCTGGCAAAAGTTTATCTGGCACGTTCCGGATGGAAAAAAGGGGGACAACGCGATGAAGGTGATTTGGAACTTGCCAGACAATATGCAGCGGACGTTTGCGACAACAGTGGGCTTGAACTGCTCCCTAATTATGAAGACCTGTTCAAATACAGGTTCAACAACAACGAAGAGTCACTGCTCGCCATGCAATGGGTACCGCTGGGAGAATGGGGAGTACAAAATACTTTAATAGCTGAATTAGCTTTCAATTCGGAAGTAGTGGGAGGACTGGCCGGCTGGTCAAGTCTGCGTGGCAGCATTGACATGCTGCAGCAATATGAACTTGCGGACACTTTACGCCGCAATGCGACTTTCTTTACCAACGGAAGCTATTATCCCTATATATGCATCGCTGAAGGAGGATATACCTATACAAAAACAGAAGTGCCAATAAAAAAAGGTGTTCCGGGAGGTCCCGATGATGACAATGACGGATATGTAGCTGACATGAACTCACCGCTCAACACCTATATGCTGCGTCTGGCGGACGTGTATCTGACTTACGCTGAAGCATGTCTCGGAAACAACGAATCCTTGAATTCTGGTCCCGGACTGGAGTATTTCAACAAAGTACGCTACAGAGGATTCAACGGGAAAGGGACATGGGAAAAGTCTTCCATCACGCTCGATGACATTATCAAGGAACGGAGAATAGAGTTCTGTGCAGAATTCAGCAACTGGTATGACATGGTGTCATGGTACTGCTGGAAACCGGAAAAGATGCTGGACTATTTCAACAACAAGCAGTTGCGCGGATATACTACAGACGCCACCATAAAAGACAACAGAGGCTACTTGCATTACGGACGCTATGACAATTCCGGAAATTTTCTGGAAGGAGAAGAATATTACAATGCTCCTACGGTGGAGATAAACATCACTGATGATGATATATTCCTACCTTATCCGGAATCCGATGTCATCCAGAACCCACTGCTGAGAGAAGATCCGGTACCTTATAACTTTAACGAATAAATCATGCACACATGAAAACACTTATCAAGAAAATCATTCACAAAGGATGGCCGGTTGTATTCCTGCTGGCGATTCTGACACTTTCTACCGTTGCGTCATGCAAGGATGATGACGGCGGGAACAATTTGCCTGTGATACACTATTTAAGATTGACCGACCCGGTTTTGGCAGACAGTACCTTTACGGATGTAGAACGGGGAACCATGCTGGCTGTCATAGGTGAGAACCTGGACGGTGTAATTGAAGTCTATATCAATAACCAGAAAATCAGCTTCAATTCCACCTATTCTACACCGACCAGCCTGATTATAACGGTTCCATACGATGAAGATTTCAAACTGACATCCACAAACCCTGAACTTCAGGCCGAACTGCGAATAGTCACAAACCACGGAACAGCCACGTTCCCGATGCACGTACTCTCACCGGGACCGAACATATTCTTTGTTTCGGCATTCTATCCCATCGAACCGGGTGACGAGGTAACCTTAATGGGACAGAACTTCTATGAAATCAAGCGGATTTATTTCAGCAAGGACTCCGTTGAGGTGACCATGCCGATAACTGACTATCAGGTAAGCAACGACTACGAACAGATTACATTCAATATGCCGGACAAACTAAAGGAAGGAGGATATATCTTTGTCGACTGCTATACTGACGAAGCAAGCATCGAATTTGAACCAACGGGACCGAAGCCGGCCATCACCGGAATCAGCTCCACGATGCCGATGCCCGGAACGGAAGTCACCATTGTAGGCAAGAACTTCATCAATGTATCAAAGGTCAACATAAACGACGAGTTCGACATTCCAAAAGAAGACCTTGAAGTTTCCGAAGCCATGAACGCCATTACATTCACAATGCCGGAGGCACCGGAACATTCTGGTAATATCAGGGTGACTGCTATCGGCGGAACCGCAGAATTGGAAGGATTCTATCCGCGGGAACACATCGTTCTCGACTTCGACGACAGAGGTAGCCGTAGTTGGGGCGATAACTCCGATACATGGACAACTGACGGAACAACCGATCCGTTTATTGCGGACAGAAACTATTCCGGTATAAAGGGAACAATCTCAGCCAATAACTCCTGGTGGGGACAAATTGTAACCACTACTTTCTGGCCTGGCAATGACATTATACCGGACGACACGCCGATTTCAGAATTGGAACTGCAGTTCGAATGCTATGTCACAAAACTATTCGACGGCCCGGTACTGGAAATCCAACTTGGAGGAAATTTCGATGCTTCACTGAAAGATTATGTACCCGTAAGCTCATTCACAGGAAAAACAGAGACTGCGGAATGGATGCAATGCAGTATCCCATTGGAATCACTTGTGGCAGAAGCGACATGGAAGGAATTTACAAGCCGGGTCAATCCTCCCGATGCTCAAGGCAATTCAGCTCCAAACAACGAGGTAGGAATCTATGTAAGAAATCCGAGTAACAAAAACGATGTGTACGTTGAATTCTATGTGGACAACTTCCGCATCGTTCCTATCCAAAAAGAAAATTAATTTTTAAGCAAAGCAAATATGAAAACGAAAATAACATACCTTTTTCTGCTCCTTATGACAATGGTTCTTGGACTGCAGTCCTGTAAGGCCGACAAAGTGGACGGAGCGGTTTTCTCACTCAGCATTGACGGACAAGAATCGACAAGTATTACGTTCGGCTACGGACAGACTTTCTTCATGGCGAAGCTTTCCTCCAATGCGGGATGGAGCCTGTCAAGCGACCAACCCTGGTGTACCTTATCAAATGTATCAGGCAACCCGACTGACGAACAATACATTAAAATCGCGGTAGAAAGGAATACAACTGATGCGGAACGTACAGCAACCATAACTATGAACGCAGGCGGAAATATCCGCCAATACACAGTCACTCAGACCTCAAAGAATGCGGAGACTTATCCAGCGGGAATGGAAAAGGATGCCATCGAAACCATCAAGTCCATCCGGATGGGTATCAATCTGGGGAACACGCTGGAAGCTCCAGGCGGAGAGGAAGCCTGGGGAGCCCCTCGTACGACCCAAGCTATAATTGACCAAATGAAAGCATGGGGCTTCAATGCCATCCGTGTCCCCTGCTCATGGAATCAGTATCTGGAAGCTGACGGCATAACCATTAAGCCAAGTTGGATGAACAGAGTCAAAGAGGTGATAGACTACTGCATGAATGCAGATTTATATACAATATTAAATATCCATTGGGATCAAGGATGGATGGAAGAATCCTGCGATGCTTCCATGATGACCTCCGATTCCATTGCAAGAGTGGAAGCAAAAGTATATAAATTATGGACACAGATAGCCACCACATTCAGAGACTATGACGGACGGTTGCTTTTTGCTGGAGCAAACGAGCCTGTAGTAGAAAGTCGTGAAGACATGATTGTCCTGAACAGATACGAACAAGCATTTGTACATGCCGTAAGAAGAACCGGCGGAAACAACCTTTACCGCAATCTTGTCATCCAAGGACCGCGGACCGACATCAACAGAACGGACATGTGGATGGAATTGCCGGAAGATACTGTCTCAGCACGTACAATCGTGGAAGTACACTATTACGACCCGTTCAATTTCTGTCTGAATGAAGAAGAGGAGACCAGCACTTATTTCTGGGGAAAGCCGTACGCCCAATACGGACCCATCGACGAAGGATGGCAGGAATTACACGTATGTGAACAATTCGAAAAAATGAAAAAGAAATTTGTGGACAAGGGAATACCTCTCGTATTGGGAGAATATAGTGCCATGTACCGTACTCATCCTGACAACTCGCTCCAAGAAGTCTGCCATGAATCGGAAGGCTACTTCACAGGCTATGTTACAGAACAAGCTAAAAACAACGGACTGGCTCCTTTCTTATGGGATATACAACATGGAGGACTATTTGACCGCGATAAAGGAACAATACTGCTGCCGACTGTGTACAACCAGCTGAAAGAAGGAGCGGAAAGAGGACAATATCCATTCTAAAATAAATCTTAAACTCAAAGGCACAAAGACACATAGGCCTTCAAACTACTGTCTCGCAGGCTGTGTGCCGATGTGCCTTTGCCTTTTCACCAAAACAAGAACAAGACAACATGAAGAAATTGGCATTCTATTTGATTACACTATTGTTCCTGGCCACAGGGAGCAGCCTTGCACAAGGGTATAAAAATCCGGTCATTCCCGGATGTCATCCCGATCCGAGCATCTGTAAGGCAGGAGAGGACTATTATCTTGTGAATAGCTCATTCGAATATTTTCCGGGAGTTCCCCTTTTCCACAGCAGGGACCTCGTGAACTGGGAACAGGTCGGGCACGTGCTGAACCGGGAATCCCAACTGAAAATCAAAGGAGGAAACATGTGGGGCGGTATCTATGCACCCACTATCCGTTACAATGATGGTACTTTCTATATGATTACAACCAACACTTCAGACAGGGGAAACTTTCTGGTATATACCGATAACCCGTATGGAGAATGGTCAGACCCTGTCTGGATTAGGCAAGGAGGCATCGACCCTTCGCTTTATTTCGAAGACGGGCGCTGCTATATGGTGAGCAATCCCGATGGTGCTATCTGGCTTTGCGAAATCAACCCGAAGACAGGAGAGCAGCTTTCCGAATCGAAGCGTATATGGGGAGGCACAGGCGGACGCTATCCGGAAGGACCGCACATCTACAAACGGAACGGATGGTATTACCTGATGATAAGCGAAGGCGGAACGGAATACGGGCACAAGGTGACCATCGCCCGCAGTCGGAATATCGGAGGCCCGTATGAGAGCAATCCTGCCAATCCGATTCTGACCCACATCAACCAGAACGCAGAAAACAATCCGATACAGGGAGTCGGCCATGCCGATATGGTGCAGGCACACGACGGTTCCTGGTGGCTGGTATGCCTCGGTTTCCGCACGCAAAACGGACAGCACCACGTGCTGGGACGCGAAACATTTCTGGCTCCCGTCGCATGGAATGAAGACGGATGGCCTGTCGTAAACGGAGACGGTACCATCAATCTGGATATGAAAGATGTCAAGACACTTCCCCAAACCACCGTCAAAAACAGTCCGGACTGGGATTTCAACAATCCGCAGTTAGGAGCGGAATGGAACTGGATTGGCATCCCAGACAAAAAAAACTATTCGCTCACGGAGAAAAACGGATTCCTCCGCATAAAAGGAAGCGAAAAAAAACTGGATGACTACGGCTGTTCACCAACATTCGTGGGACGCAGACAGGAAGACATCGATTTCCAGGCCACCACAAGAATGCAGGCAAGAGGAAACGGAAACGCCGGAATGACTGTCTACCTTTGTCCTTCCGCCCACTATGACCTGTTCGTTTCCGAGAACAAGCTGAAGCTGCGCTACCGCCTGAGCGAACTCTGCTACGAAAAGGATATCTGCCAGGTGCCTGATGATTTCATTTATTTGAGAATCAAAGGAGATGCGGCCACATACACCCTGGCTTATTCTACAGACGGCACACATTACACTGAAGCAGGACGTATGAATACCCGTTATTTGAGCACTGAGACCAACGGAGGGTTCACCGGTGTCTATCTGGGACTTTTCGCCGAAGGGCAAGGATATGCGGACTTTGATAATTTTAAATATATGTCTATCGTCCCAGAAGTTTCTCCAAAACTGACTTCAAAAGATGCAAATCCGATATTGGATTTCATTTTTACAGCCGATCCGACGGCAATCGTTCACGACGGACGTCTATATGTTTATGGCACAAACGATCAGCAGCAATATGAGGCAGTAGGGCGTGACGGCAGAAATACGTATGAATACATCAAAACACTGGTCATGATGTCAACGGATGATATGGTGAATTGGACTTATCACGGTCTGATTAAGACAGACAGCATTGCTCCGTGGATTGTGGCATCATGGGCTCCATCCATCGTCAAGCGGAAAGAAAAAGATGGGAAGACACATTTCTATCTCTATTTTTCCAACGGTGGAGTAGGCACTGCCGTACTGACCTCCACTTCTCCTGTCGGTCCGTGGTCCAGCCCGCTCGACAAAAGCCTCATCGACGGGAACAATCCCGAGTTGGGTGACTGTAGGGTTCCTTTCGACCCCGGAGCCGTCATTGATAACAAAGGTATCGGGTGGTTGGCTGTCGGGGGGTCATGCGCGCGTATCATGCGATTAGGAAAGGATATGGTTAGCATTGACAGTTCAATAGTACCCATCTATGCTCCACATCATTTTGAAGCAAACGAACTGAATTTTATCAACGGAACTTATGTCTATACATACAATACCGACTGGCAGGATTACAGCGATTGGCCTTTACCGACCGAGAAGCCAACTACTTGTTGCATGACATATATGACTAGCAAGAATCCGCTTGACAGTTGTAGCTGGGAATACCGCCACAATTATTTTAAAAATCCGGGGGATTATGGATTCGATTTCAGCAACAATCACACCCATTTGGAAAAATACTGTGGGAAATGGTATATATTTTACCACACGATGAGTCTGCAACACAGTTATAATACGGATGGAGGATTCCGTAACATTTGTGTAGACGAAATCAAGGTGGATGAAAAAAATCTTAATATCCACATGGGGAATCAGACGCTGAAAGGCGTAGAACAGATACGACCTATGAATCCGTTCATTGTTCAGCAGGCAGAAACTACAGCTGCCACACAGAATGTCAAATTTGTAAACGGGAAAAGAATTGGTGACATGCATGCCGTGACCGTTCCCAACAAGACAGGTATCATTGCCGTCAGAGGGGTAGCTTTCAGTAAAGTTCCTTCCAGTTTAGAAATTAAGGCATCTGGGAATGGAACCATAGATGTTCGTCGGAACAGTCCGGATGGAGAGGTTATCGCTTCAATTAAAGTTAGCAATTCGCAAATGAAATTCATCAAATCTGAAATTCAAACGAAGATGAAAGGCTTCGTAGACCTTTGTTTTGTTTTAAAAGGAAACAATCTCACATTTGATGAATGGCAATTTAAATGATGCTTCCCAAAAGAAATAAGGTTGTCTTCAAAGTTTTATAAAAAGCTGAGATTGATTTATTATAATCTATAAGTTTAACATAAAAATCTTCTGCTTGTAGTTCTATAAGTGACGTAAACAAAGGCTAAAGCAGGAGATTTTTTATTTTTAGGTTTCAATCTTATTTTTGAAATTTAATTTTGAATCTCATTTCTCTTTCCTTTCTCTTGAATCTGAATTTTTCTGCCATATTTTAGAGACGCTTAAATTTGGCTTAGACTTTTTAGCCGCTTTGCTTTCCTTAGATTTTCATGTTCTGCGTTAAAAAACCTTCCTTCTCGGCCCGGGATGAGTGGGAAGAACCAAAAAGGAAGGTTTCAATTTCATTTATAAAAGGCTTTATCCTTTCAGGGGGTTCCAGCCTTGTGCTTTCAGCTCAAGTTCATTTCCATCGCGGGTTACGAGGGCACATCCTAACTCGGGTTTGGTGATGTGACCGATGATTTTGACATCCTTCATCTGGGCCACCGTTTCATGCGCAGTCAATGGTACTGTGAAGAGCAGTTCGTAATCTTCGCCGCCGTTCAGGGCACAAGTGCTCAGGTTCATGTTGAACTCTTCGGCCATTACGGCTGTCTGGTAGTCAATCGGAATGCGTTCCTCGTACACACGGCAACCGGCATGGCTTTGTGAACAGATGTGCATCAGCTCAGATGATAGTCCGTCGGAGATGTCCATCATGGCAGTAGGTTTGATGCCGGCTTTAGCCAGGCTTTCTACAATATCCTTGCGGGCTTCTGGTTTTAAGAAGCGTTCCAGCAAGTATTCTTTTCCGGCAAAGTCTGGCTGTACATCTTTTTCGCCCTGGAACACGGCTTTTTCTCGTTCCATCAGCTGAAGACCCATGTAAGCGGCTCCCAAATCGCCTGATACGCAGATCAGGTCAGTTTCTTTGGCGCCGTTGCGGTATACCACCTTGTCTTTATCGGCTTCGCCAATACAGGTGATGGAAATGGCCAGCCCTGTAACGGAAGAAGTGGTGTCACCTCCTACAAGGTCCACGTGATGCTGTTCGCAGGCCAGGCGCAGGCCGTCGTAGAAATCTTCCAGGTCTTCGATGCAGAAGCGTTTGGATACAGCCAGTGATACGGTAATCTGTTTGGGAGTACCGTTCATGGCGTAGATGTCGGAAAAGTTCACCATGGCCGATTTGTATCCCAAGTGCTTCAGCGGGGTATATACCAGGTCAAAGTGTACACCTTCCATCAGCAGGTCGGTGGTGACCAGTACTTGCTTGCCGGGAAATTCCAGTACAGCCGCATCGTCGCCCACACCGTATTTCGTTTCCGGATTCTGTAATTTAATATCTTGGGTGAGGTGCTTGATAAGCCCAAATTCACCCAGTGTTGAAATTTCTGTTCTGTTTCCTTCGTGCATAGTATTTTACGCTCTGTTGATAAGTTCTCTCATAATGGTCGTCATGCGAGGCTGTGCTTCATCGGCAGCCTTCTGTACTTCTTCGTGTGATACTTCCACAATCTTGCCTTCCACGCCTAGGTCGGTGATGACTGATACGCCGAATACCTTAATGCCGCAATGGTTGGCTACAATTACTTCTGGTACGGTAGACATTCCTACGGCATCAGCACCTAAAATGTGGAACATCTTATATTCCGACGGAGTTTCGAATGTAGGTCCTTGGGTGCCGAGGTAAACGCCTTGCTGCACTTTGATACCTTTTTCCTGTGCAATTTCCAGTGCTTTTGCAATCAGTCCTTTAGAGTAAGCTTCACTCATATCCGGGAAGCGTGGTCCGTATTCGATATTCTTCCCACGAAGCGGATGTTCCGGGAAGAGATTGATGTGGTCAGTAATAATCATCAGGTCACCGATTTCAAAGTCGGGGTTGGTACCTCCTGCCGCATTCGATACGAAGAGGGTCTTGATGCCCAGTTCACGCATCACGCGTACGGGGAAAGTCACTTCCTTCATGGAATAGCCTTCATAAAAATGAAAACGTCCCTGCATGGCCATGATGTCCTTGTTGCCCAGTTTCCCGAAAATCAGTTTCCCGCTGTGTCCTTCGACGGTTGAAACCGGGAAATTCGGGATTTCCGAATAGTTGATTTCATACTTGTCGGTGATTTCGTGCACCAGACTGCCCAATCCTGTACCCAGGATGATGGCTGTTTCGGGGCGAGTGTGCATTTTAGCCTTCAGAAAGGCTGCTGTTTCTTGAATTTTTTCTAACATACTCAATGATTTTAGGGTTAAATACTAGTTCTCCTTTGTGCAGAAACTCCACTTCTATGGGGAGCACGTAAATATAGGGTTTTAGTTCTTCGCTGAGCTGCGGATGACCGATAAGCCGTGAGGCATCCTTCTCGGTGGTCAGGATGAGGCGGCGGGTTTCCGGCAGCTGGTGGAACTGCTGTGCAATCTGTTGCATATCGGCACTGTCAAAATTGTGATGGTCGCCAAAGAGCAGCGGAGTGACATGGGCAGCGTGTCGGCCGACTTCCTCCACCAATGGCGCCGGTGAGGCAATGCCGGTGACCAGCAGCACTTCTTTATCTTTTAACGTATCCAGCGGTTGGGCAGGAGTATCCATGAAAAGGGGATACAGCTTTCCGTAGGCCAGGGTCGTGAAAAACACTTCCTGATGCGGAAGCGGCTGTATGCGTTGCCGGATACGTTTGCATTCTTCTATACTGAGATTAGGCGGACATTTCGTAACGATGAGTAAATCAGCCCTTTTCTTTCCGCTGGCTGGTTCCCGAAGGCGTCCGGCAGGAAGAAGCTGGTCGCATTCCACAGGGCGGTGGTAATCCATCAGCAGAATGCGTAGTCCCGGTCGTACGTAGCGGTGTTGAAAGGCATCGTCCAGCAGGATGACTTCCGTATCGGGCGCTCCTTGTGGGGATGTAAGTTGGCGGATACCCCGGCAGCGGTCTCCGTCTACGGCCACGTGAATGGTGGGAAACTTGCGAGCCATCTGGTAAGGCTCGTCACCGATGTCTTCCATTTGGGAGGTAGAAGAAGCCAGTACGAAACCTTTTGATTTTCGTTTGTAGCCTCGGCTCAGTACGGACAGCCGGAACGAGTCCTGTAACAGCCGGATAAGGTATTCCGTGTGAGGAGTTTTCCCGGTACCGCCTACGGTCAGGTTACCAATGCAGATGACGGGTAACGGGAAGCTTTCTTCATGGAGCCAGCCCACGTCGAACAAAAGATTCCGTACCTTCACACCGACGCCGTAGAGGACACTGAAGGGCCATAATCCCCAATATATCTTGCATTTTCCGCTCATGAACGCGCCTCCTGCTTATTGGATACGCATGTTGAACGGCAAACGGGCTTGCAGGCGGTCAGATTGTTCCACGTGGCGCAACCATTCAAACCCTTGATAATATTCACCGAATGTTTCCTGCAGCTGGCTGTGAATATAGCGGTCGGCGCGAGTATTCAGCAGTTCTGTCAGGAAATCTTGCTTGGTCGGGTAGCTTTTCAGTTTATAGTCTTTTACTTTACCCAGTTCGGCAGCCAGCTGGATGGCAGTATCCAGTCCTCCCAGTTCGTCTACCAGTTTCAGCTCCTTAGCCATGCTTCCGGTCCATACGCGGCCTTCCGCAATCTTGCAGAGCTCCTCTAACGGAATATTTCGTCCTTCGGCACAGCGTTTGGTAAACAAGGCATATCCTTGGTTCACCATCTGTTGCATCAGAGCTGATTCTTCCGCATTGAACGGACGGCTCATGCTGCCCATGTCGGCCATTTTATGTGTCTTGACTCCGTCAAAATGAAGTCCCAGTTTATTGGTCAGTAATTCAGAAGCATCGGGCATCATACCGAAGATACCGATAGAGCCGGTCAGAGTAGTCGGTTCAGCCACGATTTTGTTGGCAGCGCAAGAAATGTAGTAACCGCCGGAAGCTGCATAGTCACCCATAGATACGACGACCGGTTTTTCAGCTTTCAGCAAGGTCACTTCACGCCAAATCTGTTCCGAACCATAGGCACTTCCTCCCGGAGAGTTCACGCGAAGCACGACCGCTTTTACGTTCTTGTCTTTACGCAAATCGCGTAAATCCTTCGCTACTTTCTCGGAGTTAATACCTTCGTCGTATGAAGAGCCGTTGTCAATTTCTCCGTAAGCATAATAAACGGCTACCACGTCTCTTGTCTTGCTTTTCGGAGTGACTGATTTTACACGAGTCATTTCGTCCAGACTCAGGGTCTGAAGATTATCTTCTTCGGTCAGTCCGGCGAGGGATTTCAGGTAGCTAAGCACTTCATCCTTATACATTAAAGTGTCGGCCAGTCCGCAGCGCACGTAGTCTTCGGCTGGGCGTAAGTCCATATTCTGGTCAGCTAATAAGTTCAGAGAATCGACCGAAATATTTCTGGAAGCAGCTACATCGCTCACAATGCTCTTCCAGGTAGATTCCAGAAAGGCCTGTGTTTGTTCACGGTTGGCCGGACTCATTTCGGTATTGGTCATCGGTTCGACAGCCGATTTGTATGTACCCACACGGAAAATCTGCATTTTAACTCCGATTTTGGCCAGAAAATCTTTCAGGAACATAGTTTCGCTGGCCAGTCCGTGCCAGGAGAGACTTCCTGCAGGATTTACAATTACCTTGTCGGCTACACTGGCCAGGTAATAGCCGCCCTGTGTGTACATGTCGGCATAGGCAATCAGGAACTTGCCGCTTTGTTTGAAATCAGTCAGTGCACGGTGAATAGCCTGTAAAGAGGCCGTAGAACATGCTAATAATCCCGTATGCAGGTAGATACCCTTAATCTGTTCGTTTTCCTTGGCTTTCTGGATAGAACTCAGAATATCTTCCAGTCCGTATGTGGAAATTCGGTCTTCAAAGAACTGGTCTACGGGACTAGGCTGATAGCGCTCCTGAACGGTACCTTTCAGTTCAAGCGTAAAAACAGAGTTGGGCATGACTAAGGTTTCGCTTTCAGAAGAGGCCATAATTCCGGCCAGTATGCCGATACCTAGGATGATAAAAATGAATCCGCAAATCAGCACGCCTGTAATGGTAGCCAGGGTGCTCCGAAGAAATTCTTTCATTATAAGTCGTTTTTTGATTAATAAACAAAGTTATTCTTTTTGCCTGAAAAAGCAAAAATACAAGAGGGTAATTTTCTTTTTTACAGAGTGGTGATTATGGTCTTAAATTTGATTTTAAATTTATTTTAGGTAGCTTTTAAAGGGATTTTTATAGTACAATATAATAAGGTAGTGTCGAGGGCTTGATTCAATAGTCTGCTGCAAAATTTATTGTTTGCTTGTAATTTGTTGATATTTAACTTGTTATATAACATCAATCCATCGTGAAGGTCTGCGCATTGACGAGCGTGAAAAAACGCACTTGCGTTCCATCCAAAACGCACTTGCGTTTAAGATCAAACGTCCTTGCGTTTGAAGTGAAACGCCCTTGCGTTTTAAACTAAACGCAAAGACGTTTTTCTAAGTAATAAATTCAATCTGAAGTGTACTGAAAATAGTTGTCAGTTCTTCAAAACTACAGCAACAACTCAATATCCATATATTTTTTCCTTAAAAACTCATCGCACGTCTTTCAGTTATACCGATATTCCATAAGAGGGTTTCCTCCTCTGTCTGAGAAAATCTCCATAGGGGTCTTCATTCCCAGTGCCCTGTGCGGTCTGGCATTGTTGTACATCGCTACGGATTTACTTACGGCTTCCTCTGCCTGTCTGAAGTCCATATCACCTTCATTGAAGAGCCATCCGTTCTTCAGGGTGTTGTTCATCCTCTCGGCCAGGGCATTGTGAAGCGGGTCTCCCGTCTGGGTTATGCTGATTCTGATGCCTTGTGAAAGCAGCAGGTTCGTGTACTGCTTCGAGGCATACTGACTTTTCCTGATCTAGCTAGACGTTTCTCGATTGATAAACTGAAGCAATAGATACCTTATAGAAAGTCATTCTGAAAAGGTAGGCAACTAAGCAAAAGTTGCACTGCTTTTCTTTACTCCAGCAGTTCCAGACGTGCAAGAGCCCGAGGCTATTATAGAGTGGAACCGTATCGCTCTGATGGTGTGTGGTTTTGAAGAGGTCAGTAAATCCGACTTACACTTTCAATCAGGCATGTTGTCTAGTCTTGCAATGATATATATTTGTTTTTGAATCTTTGCAATACTTTTAAGAATTTAGGTAATAGATATTGAAGAGAAAAGGAGTTTGTAGTTATTTTAAGTAAAATAAAATGAGATTTATAACAAAAATAAAAAAACTTCATACTAAAGTGATAATTCGATGTAGCTGATGGCATAGAATTCTACAATTTTAAAACTCTTCAAAACAAGATTAGCGTTCGCTGGAATATCAGTTATTTAAATTTGCAAGTAGTGAAAGACACAAGTTGACCTTGTGCCGATGTGATTTTAAACTAATATTTTTGTTATGAAGAAAAACGAAATTCGTGTAAAGCGGCTTCTAATGTTTTCTTTATTAACCGGTTTTGTTTTATTACCAGGTTATTCAATGAGATTTAATGTATCCGCTATGCACAACAATGTTGTTGTAGACGAGAATCTGCCAACTAAAAAAGTTACTGGAGTTGTAACAGACAAAATGGGTGCTGTGATAGGTGCAAATGTTTCTGTAAAAGGAACAACCATAGGAACAATCACAGATTTTGATGGAAAGTTTGCTCTTGATGTTCCAGAAGGTGGAATATTGGTGGTTTCTTTTATCGGTTATATTCCTCAAGAGATACCCTTAAAAGGGCAGAATGAATTTAATGTTTTGCTTAAAGAAGATACAGAGGTATTAGATGAAGTCGTTGTCGTTGGTTATGGCGTACAAAAGAAAGTAAATCTTTCAGGGTCGGTTTCTGCGATAGAAGGTGAACAGATAGCTGGTAAACCATCAACAGATGTCTTGTCTGCTTTACAAGGAGAAATGCCAGGTGTCACTATTACACGTTTAGGAGGTAAGCCCGGGGCAGAAAGTTCTGGTTTGCAGATTCGGGGTTTCTCATCAGCTAATGCAACTCAAACATTGGTCTTAATTGATGGAGTGGAAGGTGACATGTCTTTATTGAACTCAGAGGATATTGAATCCATTTCAGTATTGAAAGATGCAGCCTCATGTGCTATATATGGTGCTAGGGCTGCTGCAGGTGTGGTGCTAGTCACGACAAAGACAGGAAAACAGGGAAAACCGAAAGTTACATATAATGGATATGTGTCGTTTAATGTTCCAGGTAACATGCCAGAACGTTTATCGGCATGGGAAGAGCAGGATTTTATTAATATAGCACGTCTACCCACTGGTGGTCCTGAATGGAATGCGGAGAAATCTTCTTGGGTAGGGAATCCTAATTTTAATTATCGTCCGTTAGCCAATGGACGTTGGGACTTGTTTGATAGTGTAGACTGGTTGGGTGAAGGAACTAAGAACTTTTCGTTGCAACATAATCATGCGGTTTCGGTAAGTGGAGGTGGTGACCGGATGGATTATATGGTTTCAGCTAATTACTATTATAAGAATGGATTGTTAGCTTATGGTCCTGATGATTATAACCGTTATAACTTGCTTGCCAAAATGAATACTAAAATCAATAAGAATGTTGATTTAGGGGTAAACATTCAGTATCAAGGAAGTGAAACGGCTGAGAGTTCATATGGCTCAGAAGAGTTATTTGGGCTGCTATTTGATAATAGAGGTCGTCAGCCTATCTATCAACCAGAAAGAGAAAATTATGAAAGTATTTATAATGGTGATTTGCAGGATAATCCGATTGATTTGATGCAGAATGGTGGTGAGAAAAATGTTAAGCGAGAGTATTTTACGGGAAAAGTTCAACTGACCATTAAAGATTTAATTAAGAATTTCCGCATAAATTTAAGTGCGTCTCGTAAGGCTGGGTATTATTCGCAAGAGATAAACAAACGTACATTGAAATATTATCAGATGGATGGGAAAGTGCGTCGGACAACGAATCCGAGAAATTCACTTCTGAAAGAAAAGAACTCTGACTATCATGATGTATTGGAAGCTACCGCCAATTATACGTTTAGCCTGAAAGACCGGCATAATTTCTCGATACTGGCAGGAACTTCATATGAGAACTATCGCTTAGATGATATAACTGCCACGGCGTACAATATGTTATCGAACGACTTCTATTCGTTTAATTATTATGATTCTTCTTTGGGAATCAACAGTGAACTTACAGACAATATAGAAACTTGGGCTATGATGTCTTATTTTGGCCGTCTTAATTATAATTTCAAGGAGAGGTATCTTTTTGAGGCGAATGTGCGTTATGACGGAAGTTCACGTTTGGCACCGGAGAAACGTTGGAAGCTTTTTCCTTCTGTTTCGGCTGCATGGAGAGTGAGTGAAGAGGATTGGTTTAAAGTAAATTGGATAAGTAGTTTAAAACTTCGTTTATCTTGGGGACAGTTAGGAAATGGGGCTGTTTTAGGTTTATATGATTATTTGCCTTTGATTAGTTATTCAGAGAATGGAAAACCTGCAACAAATCAAGGAGAGAAATGGTTTTATCAAGCTAGTATGCCATCGGAAGAGAAAACCTGGGAAGTGATTGAGACCACTAATCTTGGTATTGATTTTGGTTTCCTTAACAATCGATTGACTGGTAGCTTTGAATATTATTGGAAGTTGAATAACGATATGTTGTCGAATCTTCAACTTCCTTCGCAAATAGGTATTAAGGTTCCTCAGATGAATGTAGGTCAGTTGAAAACATGGGGGTGGGACTTTAATATCTCATGGAGAGATCAGATTAAAGATTTCAAGTATCAGATAGGTTTTAATATATCGGATAGCCGGAATGAACTAGTGAAATATAATGGAGCTAGTGTTATTAATGAGGGGACAGTGAAATTACTGGAAGGTTATCCTATTAATACGATTTGGGGCTATGAAACAAATGGATTTTGGTCAAGTCGTGAAGAATATTTGGAGTATAAGAAAGCAAATCCTGGCTATAAAAGTTTTAATGATGGTATAATCAGCGGTGGGGATGTGAGATATGTAGCTCAGGGAAAAGCAGACCATGAAATTGGAATCGGAGGTGGCAGTCCTGATAAACCGGGTGATTTGGTTTGTTTGGGGAATACTACTCCTCGTTATCTATATGGCATTAATTTAAGTGCCCAATGGAAAAGTTTCGACTTGTCTATAATGTTTCAAGGAGTTGGTAAGAGGGATGTGATGCTGAATGGGAATATTTTTCCTTTTGCGCTGAAAGCTGAACGTATGCCTTGGACGATTCATCGTGACTATTGGACAGAAGAAAATCAGGATGCCTATTGGCCAAGAATGTATAATAAGGGGGGGGATTTCAATAGCAAGTCGGCAGACCGTTGGTTGCAGGACGCTTCTTATTTTCGTTTGAAGAATGTGACTCTGGGGTATACTGTTCCGATAAAAGCATATGTAGAAAAACTTAGATTTTATATAACCGGACAGGATTTGTTTGAGGTTACAGATATGTTGTCTGTACTTGATCCTGAAGTCGGTGACAATACAACCCGAAATCTATATCCGTTCTTTCGTAGTTGGACATTGGGAGTAAATGTTACGTTTTAAAAAGATATAATATGATAAAGAATTTTACATTGATATGCATCTGTATGATGGCATTATATAGCTGTTCTTTAGACAAAGAACCAGAAACAACTTTGACTGATGCTACTTTTTGGAAGTCAGAAACAGATTTACGTGGGGCTTGCAATCGTTTATATATTGATCTTCCTGGTTTTATTCAGACTGGAGGAACAGATCTTCGCTCTGACGAGGCTGTTATGTTAACACCTAATCCAATTTCTTCCGGAAATTGGAGTGTGCCGGAGAAAGCAGATGAGTGGACTGATAATTATAATAAAATAGGAGTATGTAATAATATTATAGTTAAAGGTGATAAGGCTTCTGTTAAAGAGGAGGTAAAGAATCGCTGGTTAGCTGAGGCTCATTTTTTTCGAGCATTTTATTATTTTGACCTGGTAAAAAAATATGGGGATGTTCCATTGATTTTGCAGATATTTGAGAATACGACAGATTCGGGAATTAAAAAAGGTAGAGATTCTCGTGAAAAAGTAATTCAACAATGTTACACAGATTTGGAATTCGCTAGTCAGCATTTGCCGGACATTGATGATTTGTCTGATGCAAACAACTGGGGCCGTGTGTCACGTTCTGCTGCTTTAGCTATGTTGGTGCGTATTGGACTTTACGAAGGCACTTATATTAAATATCATAGGTTGTTGGAAGGAGATTACGAAGAGCATTTGAAGAAAGCCATTGATGCTGCTGAAACAATGATTTATAAAGAAAAGAAACATAAGTTGTATCCTGATTTCCAGAAGTTGTTTTATTTTGATGGAGAAGGTCGTCAGAACAAAGAAAATATTTTGGTAAAAGTATATGGACCCAATGGAGCAACAAATGCGATTCTCACACATAATCAATCTGCAATGAAAGCAAATGGAGCTACTATTACCCGTCAGATGATTGATAACTTTCTTTATGTTGACGGGTTGCCATGGGATAAAACAAATCTGGCTATTAAACCGGAAACTCAATATGATGATATTTTTAAGAATAGAGACCCTCGTTTAGGCATGTCTGTTTTTCGTTATCAAGAATTATCATATAAGGGAGCTTTATATCGTCCTTTTGATGATACAAACCATAATGGGGCTGGCTATCCGATAAAAAAGGGATATATGAACAATGAACTTAATACGAATAACAAGGAAACGGTAGATAAGATGATCATCCGCTATGCAGAAGTTCTACTCTCTTATGCAGAAGCACTTTATGAACTGAACGGTGCTATCAGTAATATGAAATTGAATGAAACCGTGAATGAAGTTCGTCGTCGTTCGGGATTTATGGCTTCATTGACTAATGAGTTTGCGCAAGCAAACGGATTGTGTGTAAGAGATGAGATTCGTAGGGAGCGTATGGTGGAGTTTTTGTGCGAGGATATGCATTATGATGATATTATCCGATGGAAAACAGCAGAAAATGTGCTGCCCAAACCGCTGATTGGCTTGCTCTTCAATTCGAGTGAGAGCATTAAGAGTTTCGAGGAAATTGGTAATAAGTTAACAGACAGTGAGGGATTTTATAATGGAGTAAAGGTGTACAGACAAGCTAATTTTTATGTTTTAGAGGAAGCTTCAACTCGTAGTTTTAATCCCGGACGTGATTATTTGTATCCGATACCTTCATATGAAATTGCAACTTCTGAAGGAAATATCAAACAAAATCCCAATTGGTAAAAATAATATAAATTGAATAGGTATGAAATCTTATATAAATAAATTATTTTGCTTGACATTAGCCCTTTTTTTTGTCTTTTTTATAAGTTGCGATAATTCGCATGATGAATGGCTGGATGGAGATCCCTCATTACAGCATGTCTATTATTATTGTTTTGATAAGTGGGGTAGTATTCCTGGGGGAAATGATGTGACTTATACAGTAAAACACAATGAGATAATTTCTATTCCAACTCGATTTTATAGTAATTACACTCGTTCTTATAGTCCTGAAGTTTGTTATTATACAGCGGTAATATCTGGTGAGGAAGCTTTAGTTTGTGGTATAGATTATGATGTGGTAGATGATAAAGGTAACGTTTTGATTCCTGATGAGAATGGTGCTTATCCGATGGTATGGCCTAATGCAAAGGGTGGAGTTCAGAATATTTATATTAAGGCTCTAAGTACTAAGAAAGGTTCTTTTCGTGTTTTGACTTTTCCTCCTGATCGGCACATGGATGTGACGGATGTAAATACAACTTCTATAATAAAAACAAATGAGTATGAAGTAAGGGGTATTTCTGAAAATTATTTTGTTACGGTTACTATTATTGAATAGCGGAGATATATCGTAGCGAGGTAGATTATATGGAAGATTTGCTTAGAAGGTAATAAAAACTCCTTCTAGGCAAGTCTTTTTGTGTTAATCACCAGATCTTTAATAAATAGAATAGTAATCCTTTTAAAAATATCTCCCGATTTATTTTGTTTTTTTACGGAACTTCCCCAATTTTGCCAAAATTGATTTTGTGAACTTTAAATAAATACGATATGGCAGAAGAAATGATTGTCAAGGAACTGGACGAGGTAGTAGTCCGTTTCTCGGGTGATTCCGGTGACGGAATGCAGCTGGCCGGAAATATGTTCTCCAATATTTCGGCAACCGAAGGAAACGATATCAGTACATTCCCGGATTACCCGGCGGACATTCGCGCCCCGCAAGGTTCATTGACTGGTGTGTCTGGCTTTCAGGTGCATATTGGTGCCGGAAAGGTATATACTCCGGGCGATAAGTGCGATGTGCTGGTAGCCATGAATCCGGCAGCCTTGAAAACACAGTATAAATTTTGTAAACCGCAGGCGGTAATTATTATCGACTCCGATTCATTTACCAAACGTGACCTGGAAAAGGCCAAGTTTACGTTGGAAAATCCCTTCTCGGAACTGGGTATTAAGAATGAAGTCGTGTCGGCAGCTATCACTACCATGTGTAAGGAAAGCCTGAAAGACAGCGGGCTGGACAACAAGTCTATCTTGCGAACAAAGAACATGTTTGCTCTGGGATTGGTATGCTGGTTGTTCCATCGCGATGTGAAGGTGGGCGAAAAAATCCTGCGCGAGAAATTTGCCAAGAAACCGGAAATTGCCGAAGCCAATGTGAAGGTACTTTACGACGGTTATCATTTTGGTGAAAACACCCATGCTTCTGTATCGATGAGCTATACCGTGCCGAGCAAGGCACAGAAAGAGCCGGGAAAATACATGGATATCAACGGTAATAAAGCGACTGCATACGGTCTGATGGCAGCTGCCGAGAAAGCAGGCCTGCAATTGTATCTGGGTTCTTACCCGATTACGCCGGCTACGGATATTCTGCATGAACTGGCAAAACATAAATCGCTGGGTGTGAAAACAGTGCAGTGTGAAGACGAGATTGCTGGATGTGCTTCTGCCGTAGGAGCTTCGTTTGCCGGCGCATTGGCTGTAACGACTACTTCCGGCCCGGGTATCTGTTTGAAGAGTGAGGCCATGAACCTGGCGGTGATTACGGAACTTCCGCTGGTGATTGTAGATGTACAGCGTGGAGGCCCTTCTACCGGACTGCCTACTAAATCAGAACAGACCGACTTGCTTCAGGTGCTGTTCGGACGTAACGGAGAAAGCCCGATGCCTGTGGTAGCCGCTTCTTCACCGACCGACTGTTTTGATGCGGCTTATCTGGCCTGCAAGATTGCCCTGGAGCACATGACTCCGGTCGTTTTGTTGACCGATGCCTATATTGCCAACGGTTCTGCCGCATGGCGTCTGCCCGATTTGAATACTTATCCATCCATCTGTCCGCCTTACGTGAAGCCGGAAATGGCCGATTCGTGGACGCCGTTCCAGCGTGACCCGCAGACCGGCGTACGTTACTGGGCTACACCGGGTACCCCGGGCTTTATGCACCGTATCGGAGGATTGGAAAAGAGCAACGAGACCGGAGCCATTTCTACAGAACCGGAAAACCACTTCCTGATGACGAAGTTGCGTGCCGAAAAGGTAGAAAAAATTGCCGATTCACTGCCACCGCTTACAGTGGAAGGCAATCCGGATGCCGATTTGCTGATTGTAGGCTTTGGAGGTACTTACGGACACTTGCATTCTGCCATGGATCAGTTGAACGCCATGGGCAAGAAAACGGCACTGGCACATTTCCGTGTCATCAACCCGCTGCCGAAAAATACAGCCGAAGTATTACGGAAATACAAGACCATCGTGGTAGCCGAGCAAAATATGGGACAGCTGGCAGGCTATCTCCGCATGAAAGTGGAAGGTATTCACCTGCATCAGTTCAATCAGGTAAAAGGCCAGCCGTTCGTAGTGAAAGAGCTGGTAGAGGCTTTCAGTCAACTTTTTTAATGATTCATCAATAAATATTCTGGAGGAATAACAATGAGTGAAACAAAATATACGGCAGCAGATTATAAATCCGGACAGCCTCGCTGGTGTCCGGGCTGCGGCGACCACGCTTTCCTGAATTCTTTTCACAAGGCTTTGGCCGAACTGGGAGTACCTCCCCATGAAATTGCGGTGATTTCCGGTATCGGATGTTCTTCGCGTTTGCCTTATTACATGAATACGTATGGCATGCACACCATCCACGGACGTGCGGCTGCCATTGCTACGGGAGCCAAGGTGGCTAATCCGAATCTTACTATCTGGCAGATTTCCGGTGACGGTGATGGCCTGGCTATTGGTGGTAACCATTTCATCCATGCTATCCGTCGTAATGTAGATATTAACATCGTATTGTTGAATAACCGTATTTACGGATTGACCAAGGGACAGTATTCTCCGACTTCAGCCCGTGGGTTTGTAAGTAAATCTTCTCCCTACGGTACGGTGGAAGATCCTTTCCGTCCGGCAGAATTGTGCTTCGGAGCTCGCGGTCGTTTCTTTGCCCGTTGTGCGGCAGTAGATGGAGGTCCTTCGGTGGAAGTGCTGAAAGCGGCTGCCCGTCATAAAGGTACGTCGGTAGTGGAAGTATTGCAGAATTGTGTTATCTTCAATGACGGTACGCATAATGCCGTGGCAAAAAAGGAAGACCGTGAACGCAATGCGATTTATCTGGAGCACGGTAAGCCTATGCTCTTCGGTCCGAACAAGGAATTCGGTCTGATGCAGGAAGGCTTCGGGTTGAAAGTCGTGAAACTGGGTGAAAACGGTATTACGGAAAAAGACATCTTAGTGCACGATGCCCATTGTGAAGACCATACCCTGCAATTGAAACTCGCGCTGATGGAAGGCCCGGATTTCCCGATAGCCTTGGGTGTGATTCGTGATGTGGATGCACCGACATACGATGAGGCGGTGGAAGCCCAGATTGAAGAGGTTTCAGCCAAGAAAAAGTATCACACGTTTGCCGAATTGCTGGAAACGAATGATACGTGGGAGATTAAATAACGTAATAAGATAGTTCTAAGAGGAGCCGGTGATTTCTTTCATGCGGCTCCTTTTTGTTGTGCTGTATTGTGCTATTCATGTGCTCTCTGTTTTACTTTGTATAAAGTAGAAATGCCTTTATTTTATTGGTATTCAATGTGTCTCCTTTGTAGTGCTGTCCTTTATAAGGACATTTGACAAGATGAAGGTAGGTTGTCTTTTAAGAGGAAAGAAATTTCACCTATAACAGCTATCTTTGTAAACATAATAATGCTAAATCTTATTTTATACTATGTTTCAAAGAATACACATTTGTCTGATAGCCGGACTTTTTTCGCTTTCAGTTTATGCGCAGCAAAAGGCTGTAGATTATGTCAATCCGATGATTGGGACGGACGGGTATGGAAATGTATATCCAGGAGCACAGATTCCGTTTGGAGGTATACAGATAAGCCCGGATACGGATGCCAAGTTCTATGATGCTGCGGCCGGATACAAGTATAATCACACTTCCATTCTGGGATTCAGCCTGACGCATCTGAGTGGAACCGGAATTCCTGATTTGGGTGATTTCTTGTTCATACCTGGAACAGGGGAGATGAAACTCGATCCGGGTACACGTGAGAACCCCACAGAAGGTTGTCGTTCGCGTTATTCTCATGAGAAGGAGTGGGCTTCTCCTAATTATTATGCCGTAGAACTGTCTGATTACGGTGTGAAAGCTGAAATGACAGCCGGATTACGTAGTGGCATGTTCCGTTTCACCTATCCTAAATCGGACAAGGCATTTATCATGATTGACATGAACCATACCCTTTGGCAGAATTGTGAATGGTCAAATCTGCGCATGGAGAATGATTCTACCTTGACAGGCTACAAGCTGGTAAAGGGCTGGGGACCGGAACGTCATGTTTATTTTACCGCTGTATTTTCTAAGAAACTGAAAAACCTGCGTATCATGCAGGATAAGAAACTGGTTATCTATAACACTTCCCGTTTCCGCAGTTGCTATGAAGCGTGGGGAAAGAACCTGATGGCTTGTATCTCCTTTGCAGCCGAAGAGGGAGAGGAAGTGATTGTGAAGATGTCGGTGTCGGCTGTCAGCACGGCCGGAGCGATGCTGAACTTGCAGGAATTGAACGGTATGACATTCGATGCTTTACGTGAAAAGGGAGTCGGTCTGTGGGAAAAGGAATTGTCCAAATATCAGATTGAGGCCAAATCGGAAGTGAAGGAAGCTTTTTATACGGCCGCCTATCGTGCAGCGTTACATCCGTTTGTTTTTCAGGATGCGGATGGCCAGTTCAGAGGGCTGGATAAGAACATTGAGAAAGCGGAGGGTTTTACCAATTACACTGTCTTCTCATTGTGGGATACATACCGTGCCTTGCATCCCTGGTTTAACCTGGTGCATCAGGATGTCAATGCAGACATTGCCAATTCGATGCTGGCCCACTATGACAAGAGTGTAGAGAAGATGTTGCCGATATGGTCTTTCTATGGCAATGAAACCTGGTGTATGATCGGTTATCATGCTGTATCCGTACTGGCAGATATGATTGTGAAGGGCGTAAAAGGTTTTGATTACGAACGTGCCTATGAGGCCATGAAGACTACGGCGATGAACGAACACTATGACTGTCTGCCGGAATACCGTGAGAATGGCTATGTTCCTTTTGATAAGGAAGCGGAATCTGTTTCAAAGACGCTGGAATATGCTTATGATGACTACTGTATTGCGCAGGCTGCCAAAGCATTGGGTAAGACAGAGGATTACGAGTATTTTCTGAACCGTTCGCTTTCTTACCAGACTTTGGTTGATCCGGAAACGAAATACATGCGCGGAAGGGATAGTAAAGGTGAATGGCGTACTCCATTCAGTCCGATAGCCTATCAGGGTCCGGGTTCTGTACATGGATGGGGAGACATCACTGAAGGCTTTACCATGCAGTATACCTGGTATGTGCCTCACGATGTGCAGGGATATATTAACCTGGCTGGAAAGAAACTTTTCCAGAAGCGACTAGATGAACTATTTACTGTGGAGTTGCCTGAAGATATTCCTGGCGCTCACGATATACAGGGACGTATTGGCGGATATTGGCATGGAAATGAGCCTTGTCATCACGTAGCCTATCTCTATAATTATTTAGGTCAGCCTTGGAAATGCCAGTATTGGGTGCGTGAGATTACTTCTCGTTTCTATGGCAATGAGCCGGGTTCGCTGAGTGGAAATGACGACTGCGGTCAGATGTCGGCATGGTATATGTTCAACTGTCTGGGATTTTATCCGGTAGCTCCTTCCAGCAATTTTTATAACATCGGTTCACCTTGCGTCAAGAGCTTGACGGTGACATTGAGTAATGGCAAGCAGATAAAGATGACTACGGAAGGTTGGTCAGAAAAGGCTGTGTACGTAAAGGACCTGTATGTGAACGGACAGAAATATACGAAATCCTATTTGCCGTACGACATGGTGAAGGAAGGAGTGACACTGCATTTTGTCATGAGTGAGAAACCTTCTTACAAAAGAGGAGTGGCTAAAGGGGATATACCGCCTTCTATATCTTCAGGCAAAGAAACAGTCCTTTATAAGAAAGGGAAATGAATGATTGGAATCATAGAAAAACGACGAGGATTATCCCCCGTCGTTTTTTGTATCTTGTTTATTCTTTTTCTCCATAGCATAAATCGCCTGCATCCCCTAACCCTGGCACGATATAGGAATGAGCATTCAGTTCCGGATCGATGGCACCGCACCATACGGTGGTTTTTTCAGCAGGGAACACTTTTTTGATATGCTCGATGGCCTGACGACTGGCAATGACTGAAGCAATGTGTATATGAGATGGTTCTCCTTTGGTAAGCAAGGCTTCGTATGCCAGTTCCATGGAACTGCCGGTAGCCAGCATCGGGTCGGTCAGAATCAGAATCTTTCCGTCCAGTCGTGGAGAAGCGATGTATTCAATGTGAATGTCGAAGTTATCTTCGTTGATGTATTTACGATAGGCCGATACGAAGGCATTTTCCGCATGGTCAAAATAGTTGATGAAGCCCTGATGAAGTGGAAGTCCTGCACGAAGGATGGTAGCTACCACAGGTTGCTCGGAAGGTACATTCTCTACGGCTGTAGCCAATGGGGTTTGTACGGATACTGGATGGTAAGGAAGTGTCCGGCTGATTTCGTATGCCATGATTTCGCCTACGCGTTCTATATTGCGGCGGAAGCGGATGCGGTCACCTTGTACATGCACATCACGGATTTCAGAAAGGAACTGGTTGAAAAGGCTGTTGCTTTGGTTAAAGTTGATTATTTTCATAAACATTTTCAGGTTCTTAGGGGTTTTATTATCTAGATTCCAGTTTGCAAAGAAACAAAATAAAATTGATTTGTAAAGTGGATTTGGCAATTTTGTTACACAAGTATAAATCTTTAAATGATTACGGATTTTTTTCTGTAATAACTTCTTTGAATTAAAAATATCTACTACTTTTGTAGCGCCTAAAACAAGGAGATGTTGAAGAGCAGAAAAAGCAGATTAGGCTTACAGATATAGACAATAAACATTTGATATAATAACCAAATTAATCATTTGAACAATGGCAAATTTAGATCTTACTAAGTACGGTATCACTGGAACCGTAGAAATCGTACACAATCCTTCTTACGATGTATTGTTTGCAGAAGAAACAAAAGCTGGTTTGGAAGGCTTCGAAAAAGGTCAGGTAACTGAACTGGGTGCAGTAAACGTAATGACTGGTATCTACACTGGTCGTTCTCCTAAAGATAAATTCTTGGTAAAAGACGCTACAAGTGAAAACACTGTATGGTGGACTTCAGAAGAATATAAAAACGACAACAAGCCTGTAACTACAGAAACTTGGAATGTATTGAAAAACTTGGCTGCTAAAGAATTGTCAAACAAGAAATTGTATGTTGTTGATGGTTTCTGTGGCGCTAACGAAGCTACTTGCTTGAAAGTTCGTTTTATCATGGAAGTTGCATGGCAGGCTCACTTCGTAACTAACATGTTCATCCGTCCGTCTAAAGAACAGTTGGAAAACTTCGAACCTGACTTCGTTGTTTACAACGCTTCTAAAGCTAAAGTTGAAAACTACAAAGAACTGGGTCTGAACTCAGAAACTGCAGTTGTCTTCAACTTGACTACTAAGGAACAGGTTATCCTGAACACTTGGTACGGTGGTGAAATGAAGAAAGGTATGTTCTCTATGATGAACTACTTCAACCCGTTGCGTGGTATCGCTTCTATGCACTGTTCTGCTAACACAGACAAAGAAGGCAAGAGCTCAGCTATCTTCTTCGGTCTGTCTGGTACTGGTAAGACTACTTTGTCTACAGACCCGAAACGTAAGTTGATTGGTGATGACGAACACGGATGGGATAACGAAGGTGTATTCAACTACGAAGGTGGTTGCTACGCTAAGGTTATCAACCTGGATAAAGAATCTGAACCGGATATCTACAACGCAATCAAACGTGACGCTCTGTTGGAAAACGTAACAGTAGACGCTAACGGTAAGATTGACTTCGCTGATAAGAGCGTAACTGAAAACACTCGTGTTTCTTATCCTATCCACCACATCGAAAACATCGTGAAACCTATCTCTAAGGGTCCTCACGCTAAACAAGTTATCTTCTTGTCTGCTGATGCATTCGGTGTATTGCCTCCAGTATCTATCTTGAATCCTGCACAGGCTCAGTACTACTTCTTGTCTGGATTTACTGCTAAGTTGGCTGGTACAGAACGTGGTATCACTGAACCGACTCCGACATTCTCTGCTTGCTTCGGTGCTGCTTTCTTGAGCTTGCATCCTACTAAATATGCAGAAGAATTGGTTAAGAAGATGGAAATGACTGGTGCAAAAGCATACTTGGTTAACACTGGTTGGAACGGAACTGGCAAACGTATTTCTATCCGTGATACTCGTGGTATCATCGACGCTATCTTGGATGGTTCTATCGAAAAAGCTCCTACTAAGACTATTCCTTACTTCGATTTCGTTGTTCCGACAGAATTGCCGGGTGTTGATCCGAAGATCTTGGATCCGCGTGACACTTACGCTGATGCTGCTGAATGGACTAAGAAAGCTGAAGACTTGGCTGGACGTTTCATCAAGAACTTCGCTAAGTTTACAGGTAACGAAGCTGGTAAGGCTTTGGTTGCTGCTGGTCCGAAATTGTAATTCAGACTTACAAAATCTTAAATATGAAAGCGGTTTCCTTCGGGAAGCCGCTTTTTTTGTATCTTTGGTCGTAGTTTTAATTCGTAAATCTAATTAATTATGAAAAAGTCTATTCATCTTCTATCCATTCCAGTTGTGGCTTGTTGCTTGTCGTGTACTTCCGGAAAGGTGCTTCCGCCTGAACCGATTCTTCCTGTGCCTGAACCCAAGCAGGTGGAATGGCAGCAGATGGAAACGTATGCTTTTATCCATTTTGGCCTGAATACTTTTAATGACCGGGAATGGGGATATGGAGATACGGATCCGAAAACGTTTAATCCGACGAATCTGGATTGTGAACAATGGGCGCAGACACTGGTAAAAGCTGGTATGAAAGGAGTGATTCTTACTGCCAAACATCACGACGGATTCTGCTTGTGGCCGTTTGAAGGTACAGACTATAGTGTAAAGAACTCTCCGTGGAAAAACGGACAGGGAAATGTGGTGAAAGAGTTGTCGGAGGCTTGTAAGAAATATGGTCTTAAGTTTGCCGTTTATCTTTCGCCGTGGGATCGTCATCAGGCTAATTATGGTACACCTGAGTATTTGCCTTACTTTTATGCACAGTTGCATGACCTGCTGACGAATTACGGACCTGTATTTGAAGTATGGTTTGACGGAGCGAATGGAGGTGACGGCTGGTATGGTGGTGCTAAGGATATATGTACCATCGATCGCAAAAACTATTATAATTATCCTCGTATCTATGAAATGCTGGATAGTATTCAGCCTCAGGCTATCATTTTCTCGGATGGAGGACCTGGTTGCCGCTGGGTAGGCAACGAGAAAGGTTTTGCCGGGGCTACCAACTGGTCATTCCTGCGAAAAGGAGAGGTACATCCGGGATACGACAAGAGTTATGAATTACAATATGGACATCCGGATGGAAATCAATGGGTGCCTGCAGAGTGTGATGTGTCTATCCGTCCGGGATGGTTCTATCATCCGGAGGAAGATGACAGAGTAAAAAGTCCGGACCAGCTGGTGGATTTGTATTACCGCAGTGTGGGGCATAATGCCACTTTGTTGTTGAACTTCCCGGTAGATCGGAGGGGCCTGATTCATCCGGTAGATTCTGCCAATGCAGTTCGTTTCCATGAAATGATTCAGCAGCAGTTGAAGACGAATTTGGTGGCAGGAATGATTCCTAAGGTTTCAAATGAACGTGGAGGAGATTTTGTGGCATCTGCCTTGACCGATGATAATTTTGATACTTACTGGGCTACAGAAGACGGGGTAACTACAGCTAATATCGAATTCTCGTTTGATACGCCTACTCGGATGAACCGTATGATGCTTCAGGAATATATTCCATTGGGACAGCGTGTAAAGGCATTTGTGGTGGAATACCTCGACAAGGATACATGGCTTCCGGTGAAACTGAATGAAGAAACTACTACCATTGGATACAAACGTCTGCTACGTTTTGAAACGGTGGAGACCAAGGGGATACGCATTCGGATTACGGATGCACGTGGTCCGCTTTGTTTGAGTAACGTAGGAGTGTATGATGCAGGCAATGTTTCTGATTCCTTTGTAGAGAAGGTGGAAGACATTGAATCTGTACCTTACCTTTTGCCGGATGTAAAAGCTGAAGAGGCTGCAAAGGCTTCTGACAAGCAGGCGCAGACCACTTGTTTTGTAGAAGGTGACCGTTTGTTGATTGATTTACAGGAAGAGCGACTAGTTTCTTCTCTTCATTTCTTGCCTGATCAGGGTGAACCCAACAAAGGCTTGATTGCCAATTACGAGATACGGGTTGGCACAAGCAAGGATGCAGTGAATCAACTGGTCAAATCGGGTGAGTTTTCAAATATACAGAACAATCCGGTGATGCAGTCGGTATTCTTTACTCCGGTAAAAACTCGTTATATAGAGTTGAAGGCAACGCGTATGATTCACGCAGGTGAACCGATGGGATTTGCCGAATTGGGAGTGAAATAACTTAGTGAAAATAAGAGTTTATGAAAAATGTAATTTATTCAATGTTGGGAGCAGGATTGTTGTGTCTCTCCAGTTGTGCCGGACAAGTACAGAAGGAGCAGACCCCTGCGCCTGATGAATCTTCGGTTAAAAATCAGGTGATTGAAACTATCATGACACGGCGAAGTGTGCGGAAGTATCTGCCGCAGCCGATAAATCGTGATACAATGCAGATGATTCTGGACTGTGGTATTCATGCACCCAATGGGCAGAATAAACAGTCATGGGCGGTACGCGTGGTGGACAATCCGGAGTTTATCAATGGTATTACGGAAGTGTATAAAAAAGTGAATCCCAAAGTGGCAGAAGATCCGGGATTCAAGAATATGTTTCGCAATGCACCTACGGTAGTGTTTATTGCCAACGATACTTCGTATGATATGTCGCAGATAGACTGTGGGCTGCTGGGAGAAAATATGATTCTTTCGGCCTGGTCAATGGGTATCGGTTCCTGCTGTCTGGGAAGCTCCATACGCTTTATGAAGACAGAGCCTCAGGCAGCAGACTATCTGAAACGCCTGAATATACCCGAAGGCTATGAATTGTTGTATTGCATAGCCTTCGGATATCCGGATGAATCACCGGCAGCTAAACCGCGTGATGCATCGAAAGTGATGTTTGTGGAGTAATATTATCGCGCTCCCAAATCGTCATAAGAAGATTGTAGAATCGCTTTCCCCAGTTCTGTACGTCGTTCGTTCGGAGCTGGGGATTCTATTAATGCCTTGCCGGAATTGTTATCAATCAGTGTAGTACCGGTGCTGTCGCGGAAAGCAAATCCGTTGTTATAGGTGTAGTAAGCAAACGGATATTTGTAGCCCTTTCCTAACACGTTACGGCTAAAGTTAAATTCCTTGTGGCTGATTCCCAATTGTGCCAGTAGGGTAGCGGCCATATCACTTTGGTTCATCAGTTTGTCAATGACCATAGGCTGCTTGATGGCGCCTCCTAACCACAGCATCGGAATATGGTGAATACGCGGGTCGTGCACTAGCCCTTCTTCCGGATAATAGAAGCCATGGTCTGGCAGGCAGATGACAAGCAGGTTTTTCCATTGAGGAAGAGCTTTGAGCTTATCAATAAATTTTCCCAGGCAATCATCGGTGAAGGCAAAGGCATTGGGAATCTTTTCTTTCAGGCGATGATAAGGTACTTCAAACGGCTCATGGCTGCTCAGGGTAAGAAAGGCTGTATGCCAGGGCTGGTCAGTATTCCGCTCCTTTATCTGACGGTAGAGGTACTCGAAGGTGATGTCATCATTTACTCCCCATGGATTTTTTCGTTCGTTTATACTGAAGTCCACGTCTGCAGTCAGATGCTGGTATCCGCTGCCCAGTAAGTAACTTTTCATGTTGGTGAAGTTGATGTCACCTCCATACAGGAAATCCGTGGCGTAACCTTGTTCCCGCAGTTTTTCGGCAATAGAAGGCAGGGTACGGCTTTTAGCCGGAGATTTCATGACGGAAACAGTGGGGAAGCTTTGGTAACCGCTGAAGGTACAGACTGTGCCTCGGTCTGTGCGGAAACTGTTGGCATAGCAGTTGGTAAAGAAGACTCCTTCCTTGCTCAGACGCTCCATATTCGGACTGACGCCGGGTATTCCTCCTAATGATTCTACGAATACTCCTCCAAAACTTTCCATGAGAATTATCAGTACATTGGGACGGTTGGTAGTGAGTAATGAAACTTCATTTTCTCCCGTGTCTGCATACAATCCTTCAAATAAGTCGGCCCGTTTTTCTTCATCGAAGAAATTAAATTGCTGGGTGAAATCGGTTGTCTTGCTGATGGAGGATAGCAGGCTGAAATCCGGGTTAATGGCAGAATGATTCAGAAATTCATCATTGCAGAAATAGGCTTGTCCTACGTTGCTGGTGGATTCGGTTACACCTCCTCGTATGATGATGAAGATGACACCTCCTAAAAGAATGGTTATCAGACTACCAGCAATGCGCTTCTGGACTTGTGGCAGATTGGCTGGGGTAATTTTGTACAGCCCCCATGTTACCAAGGCTGATAAGATGAGTATGCACAGCAGTCGTATCAGAATAAATCCCAAGGATACGCTGGCCATAGCATTCTTCGGTGAGTCCAGATAGAGGAAGATGGAAGCGTCCAGTTTAAATCCCCAGAATGGATACAGAGCCATATCACCAATGAAGATAAGTGTGGTAGCCAGACTGATTAAGACGTAGTAGCCGATAAGTATCTTCTTCAGAGGAAAACGGCGGAACCATGTACTACAGAGAATAACCAGCCAGGGAATAGCCGTCAGGTAGCCGGTGGTAGCAGCATCAAGCGTAAAGCCATGGAACAATACCCGGAGGTAGTCTGTGAAAGCGGTTCCTTTCTCACATGCACCGTTATAGAGCATAAAGATTGGTTTCTGAAGCAGGAAATAGCCCAGTATGCTGGCGAAAAAGCATCCCAGATATGTAAGTCTCTTTTTCATCTGTTTGAGTTTTTGATTATTTACGTCCGAAGTCAGCGGGGACTTCTCCCCATACGTCAGTCTCCCACTTGAGCAGGGGAGTGGTATAAGTGTTTTCTTTCAGCCATTTTTCAGCCCGTTCAATTAACTGGAAGAGCGCTTCTGTTTTTTCAGTACGTTCCAGTTTGGTCTTGCATTTTTTTTGCTTTACCCAGGAGAGGGCATTACGGCTGTCGGAATAGATGGGCATGTTCAGGTTCTTTTGTTTAAGAAGCGCCAGTCCGTGGACAATGGCCAGAAATTCTCCGATATTGTTGGTTCCGTAAACCGGTCCGAAATGGAAGATTTCCTGTCCCGTCAGCAGGTACACTCCGCGATATTCCATGGGCCCGGGGTTACCGCTACAGGCAGCATCTACTGCCAGGCAGTTCAAGTTGAAGTTTTCGGGGAGTTGTGCCTCGGTTTTTTCAGAAGACGATGCACGATGACGGTTCATGTACTGATATGCAGGAGTGGCAAAGGCATGTTCTGCCTCTTCCTGTGAGTCAAAAGACTTATATATAGCCCCTTTATAGCCTTGTATTTGCAGTTGGCAGTCGGTCCATGAAGAATAGATACCCGGATTCACACCTTTCCAGACCACGTAGAATTTTTGTTTAGCCATAAGATGGTCTTTAAAAAGAAAGTGGCTGTGCAAAAGGAGTGTGGTCCACTCCTTTGCCAGCCACCTGATATACAAGATTGTAATTACATACGTTCAGGAACTTCGATACCCAGCAAGCCCATAGCCAGTTTGACTACTTTGCCTACATTCTGGCTCAAAGCGAGACGGAATATTTTCAGGGCTTCATTTTCTTCACGCAGGATGCTGAAGTCATGATAGAACTGGTTGTATTCTTTTACCAGGTCGTAAGCATAGTTTGCCAGGATGGACGGGTTGTAATCTGTTCCAGCCTGTTTCACTACGTTGGTAAAGTCGGCCAGCATTTGAATCAGACCTTCTTCTTTCGTACTCAGTTCAATACCGCTTGGGATGACAGCCGGGATGCTGAGTCCGGCTTCTGTTGCCTTACGCAGAATGGACTGGATACGTGCGTATGTATATTGGATGAACGGCCCTGTGTTTCCGTTGAAGTCGATAGACTCTTTCGGGTTGAAGGTCATGTTCTTGCGGGCATCTACTTTCAGGATGAAATATTTCAAGGCACCCAGACCTACGATGCGTGCGATGTCGTCTGCCTCTTCCTGAGTCAGTCCGTCCAATTTACCCAGTTCGTTACTGGTTTCCTTGGCTGTTTCAATCATGGCCTCCATCAGGTCGTCGGCGTCTACTACTGTACCTTCACGGCTCTTCATCTTACCTTCCGGCAGTTCCACCATACCATAAGAGAAGTGTACAAGGTCTTTACCCCATTCGAAGCCCAGCTTGTCGAGCAGGATAGACAATACCTGGAAGTGGTAGTTCTGTTCGTTACCTACCACATAAATCATCTTGTTGATAGGATAATCCTGGAAGCGCAGCTTGGCAGTACCGATGTCCTGTGTCATGTATACAGAAGTACCGTCACCACGGAGCAGCAATTTGTGGTCCAAACCTTCCGGAGTCAGGTCGGCCCATACAGAACCGTCTTCCTTGCGATAGAACAGTCCTTTTTCCAGACCTTCCATTACCTTTTCCTTTCCTTCAAGGTAAGTCTGTGATTCGTAGTATATCTTGTCGAAGCTTACTCCCATCATCTTGTAAGTTTCATCGAAACCTGCATATACCCAGTCATTCATCTTCTTCCAGAGGGCACGTACTTCCGGGTCATTAGCTTCCCATTTGCGAAGCATTTCGCGTGCTTCCAGCATCAACGGAGAGTTTGCTTCAGCTTTTGCCTTTGCTTCTTCTTCGTTCATACCTTCTGCCTGATATTGAGCCATGAGCTCTTTCACCTCAGCTTTGTAGTGCTTGTCGAAAGCTACGTAGTAGTCACCAATCAGGTGGTCACCTTTCTTGCCCGATGATTCAGGAGTTTCACCGTTACCATATTTCAACCAGGCCAGCATAGACTTACAGATGTGGATACCACGGTCGTTTACAATGTTGGTTTTTACCACCTTGTTGCCGTTGGCTGCCATGATGTTAGCCAGTGCGCTTCCCAGCAGGTTGTTACGCACGTGACCCAGGTGAAGCGGTTTATTGGTATTAGGAGAAGAATATTCAATCATGACAAGTGGAGCGTTTGCGTCAGCTTTTTGTATGCCCCACTGGTTATCGGCATGGATGCGGTTCAGCAGTTCAATCCATACGTCAGATGCAATGGTCAGGTTCAGGAAACCTTTGATTACATTATAATTTGCGATGGCCGGTTCATTCTGTTTCAAGTATTCCCCGATTTCTTGTGCAGTCTGTTCCGGACCCTTCTTAGACATTTTCAGAAAAGGAAAGACAACCAGTGTCAGGTGGCCTTCAAATTCTTTCTTCGTTTTCTGAAGTTGAACCATTTTGGCAGGAACTTCCTGATTGTATAAGGTTTTTATACCGTTCAGGACAGATTCGGTCAGTTTATCTTCTATCTTCATGTGTATATAGTTTATGTAATTATCCTATCTTAAGCGTACAAAGATAGTGATTTTTACGCTTTTCCTGCCGTTCTGTTGCGTATTATTACATATTCTTTCTCCATTCAGACGGAGAGACTCCTTCCTGGAGTTTGAATTGTTTGCTGAAGTGAGCCAGATCTGTGAATCCTATTCGTTCGGCTATTTCCGATAAACTTCGTTTAGGGGTTTGGCCCATCAATTGCTTGGCTTCTTCGATGCGCAGGTGATTGATCCATAAGTTGAAGTTTGAGCCGTATGTGTTGTTAATATAGTTCGAAAGATAAGTCCGGTTTATTCCTATAATTTTACATAATTCTATGATGGTAAACCTGGAACTTAAGAATCCTTTACTTTCTACCCATTCTTCCAACCTGTCTTTAATGATTTCATTCTTTTTCATAGTTCTCCCCATTTTTTCTCGAAAATAGGAAGTTTTAAAAATTTATGAAAAGACAAAAATTGGATTTTAAGAGTATCTGTCCATATCTTGCTACTAAGTGGTGGAAAAAGTGAACTATCCGGTATTAATTTACTGATAGATAAGGGTGGAAAGATAATCTTCAGCAAACATTTCATTGGCTATGTCAAGGAGCTGGCTGGAGGTGAGGCTTTCTATCCGCTTGAAGACTTTTTCTTTTTCTTCGTAAGTATGATAGTGCAGAAAGCATTTTCCCATGTTGAGCGCATTGTTCTCAAAATTGTCTCCGGCCACCCCTATTTGTCCGATGATTTGTTTCTTTGCTGCAGCCAGTTGCAATTCAGTCAGGGCATTCTCACGAATTTTCTTTAGTTCTTTATGCACCAGTGAGATACAGTGGTCGGCATCGTGCAGGTCACAGCCGAAATAGATACAGAATGTACCCGTATCCGTATAGGATGTCAGATTGGATTCTACGTTGTAAACCAAACCTCTTTTTTCACGTAAAGAGATGTTGAGCCGGCTGTTCATACCAGGGCCTCCCAGAATATTGTTGAGCAGATAGAGTCCGGTACGCTTCTCGTCGTAAGCGTGGTATCCTCTTCCGCCAATCATGACATGTGCCTGATGGGTATCCTTGTGAAGAATCAGTTTGCCGGGTTTGTATTCAGACGGTAGCTTGCGCGTTTTGCTTCCCTCTTCAAATTGGGGAATATCCGAGGTTACTTTCTCAAGCGTACGGATGACTTTCTGAAAGGGAATATCTCCTTGAACGAAAAATATCATGTTTCCCGGTCGGTAATGTGAATGTACAAACTTCCGTGCATCCTCACTTGTAAATTGACGCAGCAGTTCCGGATTGCCAAGTATGTTTCGGCCTAATGGGTGGTTGGGGAAAATCAGTTCCTCAAAATCATCAAAAATGAGTTCCGACGGACTATCTTCATAGCTTTGGATTTCGTCGATAATGACTTCCACTTCTTTCTCAATTTCGTTCTGTGGAAATACACTATGGAAGACAATGTCAGCGAGTAGTTCTGCTGCCCGGTTGAAATGCTCTTTCAGAAAAGCGCTGTAAATGACGGTTTCTTCCTTGTTGGTATAGGCATTCAAATCGCCTCCTACATTTTCCATGCGATTGAGAATGTGCCAGGCTTTTCGCTTTTCTGTGCCCTTAAAAATCAGGTGCTCTACAAAATGGGCCATACCCTGTTCTTGTGGAAGCTCATCGCGCGTTCCGGCATCGATGGCAAAGCCACAATAAGCCACGTTTGTAGGACTGGTGGTATGAATAAGTCGTAAGCCGTTAGGGAGGGTAAAAGTTGAATACGCCATATATTGAGAAGTATAATTTCTTTTTCGCTGCAAATTTACAATAAATACCTATTGCCTTTCTTCAAAAAATGCAGATATTTGCAGTGTGTGATATTTAAAACTAATATATGAATAAAATTGCAGTCTTTTGTTCGGCCTCAGATGCGATAGAACCTGTATTCATGGAGAAAGCCCGGGAGCTGGGTGCATGGCTGGGGCAGCATCGTAAGTGGCTGGTTTACGGCGGTTCCAATACCGGACTGATGGAAGCCCTGGCAAAAAGTGCGAAAGAGAACGGGGCAATGATTATGGGAGTTGTTCCCACAAAGCTGGAGGAACATGGAAGAGTCAGTGATTTGCTTGACGTGACATTTCATTCTGTGAACCTGAGCGACCGGAAAGATATTATGTTGCAGGAATCGGACGTGATGGTAGCCCTGCCAGGTGGTATCGGTACACTGGACGAGGTATTTCATGTGATGGCTGCATGTAGTATAGGCTATCATCAGAAAAAAGTCATCTTTTATAATGTGGAAGGTTTCTGGAATGACCTGCTGGCTTTTTTGAACCGGCTGGAGGAAACGCATTTTGTACACCGTCCGTTGAAAAATTATTTTGAAGTGGCGAATACATTGGAAGAACTGACCCGCTTATTGGAATAAAATTATAATTTAATCATAACCTTATGAATTCATCAATAAAAGATTTATTACAGCGTGAAGCACAGGCCGTGTTGAACATTCCGGTAACAGACGGATATGAGAAAGCGGTAAACCTGATTGTGGAACAGGTGCATGAGAAAGGCGGAAAGCTGGTAACCAGCGGTATGGGTAAGGCTGGACAGATAGCCATGAACATTGCCACTACATTCTGTTCTACAGGAATCCCTTCTGTGTTTTTGCATCCCAGTGAGGCGCAGCATGGTGATTTAGGTATTCTGCAAAAAAATGACTTGTTACTCTTGATTTCCAATTCAGGTAAGACAAGAGAGATTGTGGAACTGACTGAGCTGGCTGCACGTCTAAATCCGGAATTGAAAAAGATTGTCATTACGGGAAATCCGGATAGTCCGCTGGCGGAAGCCGCTGATATTTGTCTGGCTACAGGTCATCCTGATGAGGTTTGTTTGCTGGGAATGACTCCTACGACTTCTACCACTGTGATGACGGTTATTGGAGATATTCTGGTGGTGGAGACCATGCGTAAGACCGGTTTTACGATTGAAGAATACAGCAAGCGCCATCATGGCGGTTATCTAGGAGAACGCTCCCGGGCATTAAGCAAATAAAATATGGGTGTGCGAAAGGCACACCCATTTCTTTTTACGGAAAGAAGCAAAACGTTTCTACCTATTGTGCTTATTCTTATCATTGTAGTTTGTAGACTTCCGTACCAGCCAGTAGGAAGCATCCCACTCCATAGTCTTCAAAGTCCGGAACACTTTCGTATGTGACTGGCTGACCATCTTTAGGTTCTTTCCCGGTACCTTGTACGTAACCCAGGAAACCGTTGGGGTGGACTGCCTCCTTCACCATGGCATTCCATCCTTTTAATAAAACAGGTAAATATTCTTCTTTATCCAGTAATCCGTTTCGTACTCCCCATGCCATTCCGTAGACAAACAGGGCAGTACCTGTAGTTTCTTTTCCTCCGTAATTTCCGGCATCATGAAGACTTACATTCCAGAATCCGTCTGTACGCTGGCATTTTTTTAATGCTTTGCTCATAATCAGGAAATCGTTGATGTAGTCTTGGCGATGTTTTTCATTGGCTGGAATTTCGTCAAGTACGCGTACCAGAGCGGCGTAGGCCCATCCATTTCCCCGGCTCCAGTAACAGTCTTCTCCATTGGGTTCTTTGTATGGAGGTAAGAAATCAGCGTCTCTCCACCAGAGACCGTCAGCCAGATTGAACATTCCTTTTCCTGCGAGTTGATTGCGTGAGAACTCATACATATCCCACATCTTGTCGAAATATTTTTGTTCTCCCGTGAGGTGTCCCATTTTGGCCAGTACGGGCATTCCCATCTGAATAGCATCTACCCATGTCCAGTCGCCTACCTGCGGTGTATTGACCAGCATATTCATGTTCGACTTGATGTTCTTCAGCATTTCAGGTTTGGGACAAATGTTATATAGGTCGATATAGGTTTGTCCGCAGCAATAGTCGTCGGCATTGCGTGTGGTGTTGCCATTTCGCATTCCCCATTCGTGGTATTCAGCCCAGTTGTATGCATAATCGTAGAATTCTGCACGAGGATAGATGGAATATAGAGCCATTAATCCTTCGTAGTACACTCCTCGAGTCCAGATATTGCTGGGGCGGGTTACATTACGAACGAAACTGGGAGTCCGATAATCGGCGTATTTCTCCATGAAATATTTGTTTACTTTCATTACCACATCGAGCGTTTCTTTTTGTGGTGGTAGTTTTTGTGCAGAAGAAGTGGTGAATCCTGCACTTATTGTAAGCAATAATACAACAAGAATTTTTCGCATATCAAATAAGGTATTGGTTTAAAATTTATAATTGCAAATGTAGCGGATATACTTACATCTGCACATGGAAAATCATGCAAATACATTGAAAATCATTCAAATTTCTTCATTTGATGTAGCAGCTGTTCCTCTAAAAGTATGCCACAGCTTCTTTTTAGTGTTGAAGTAAGGTTTATATTTTCAGAAATCTCCCGGGCATTTCTCTGTTTCATACTGCGGGATATGTATTTCACAGTGTGAAATATGTATCCCACACTGTGGTTTTTGTATCCCACAGTGTGAAACAGAGAATTTGTCAGGTAATTCTTTCTTTTGTATAAGAGTGTACAGAAGAATTACCACCGTTATATGATTTCATAAGTTATCTTCTGGCATTAGAGAATACAAGTGAAGTTTTGTACAAAAAGACATGTTATTGCATGATTTTCTATTTCTTTTTGTCGAAAAAGTTTCCTATTTTGCTTTCCGTATGGTTTTGATTTAAAAGTATTTGAAAAATGAGGGAATATTGTATCAAGTATTTGTTTCTATGTTGGTTTTTGTGGCTGGCTGGAAGTGTATTTGCTCAGGAAAGGTTTCCTGATGGTACTCCAATACCGGATTGGTTTGCAGACAGCCGGGTGGTTCCGGTAGAGGAGTTGGGCAGAATTTACCGTATTACGGATTATGGAGTGCAGAATGACAGTACATTGCTACAGACGGAACAGATTCAGGCAGTCATTGACAAGGCGGCTCAAGAAGGAGGCGGAGTAATTTGTATACCACAAGGTACGTTTTTATCAGGGTCACTTTTTTTCAAACCTCGCACCCACCTTTATCTGGAAAAAGGAGCTGTGTTGAAAGGGAGTGATGACATCAGTCATTTTGATGTGATTGATACACGCCTGGAGGGGCAGAACTTGAAATATTTCGCGGCCCTGGTCAATGCCATAGGGGTGGACGGATTTACACTTTCGGGAGAGGGAAAGATAAACGGGAACGGACTTCGTTTCTGGAAATCTTTCTGGTTGCGTCGGCAGGTCAATCCTCAATGTACGAATCTGGAGGAATTACGTCCGCGACTGGTATATATTGCAGATTCAAAAGATGTACAGCTGTCTGGAGTCAGATTGGAGAATTCTCCTTTCTGGACAACCCATTTATACCGGTGTGAGAATGTGAAGTTGCTGAATCTTTCCATTTTTGCTCCCCGTTCACCGGTAAAAGCACCTAGCAGTGATGCTATTGATATTGATGTCTGTAAGAATGTGCTGGTGAAAGGGTGTTATATGTCGGTGAATGACGACGCAATAGCTTTGAAAGGCGGAAAAGGACCCTGGGCAGACCAGGATAAGGTAAATAACGGGAGCAACTTGAACATAATCATAGAAGATTGTGTATGGGGATTCTGCCACAGTGCATTGACTTGCGGAAGTGAATCCATTCATAACCGTAATGTCCTGGTGCGGCGTTGTACGGTGGAACATGCCCAGCGCTTGCTTTGGTTGAAAATGCGTCCGGATACACCGCAAAATTATGAGTATATCCGACTGGAGAATATTACAGGTTCTGTGGTCAATTTCTTGTTTGCCCAGCCTTGGACACAATTTTTTGATTTGAAAGATAGAAAAGATATTCCTTTCTCTTATTCAAGCCATGTTACCATGCGTGATATTCGGTTGGACTGTGATGTGCTTTTTGCAGTCAAGAAGGATGAGACACAGTATAAACTGTCGGATTTTCTGTTTGAGAATCTCGATATTACGGCACGCAAATCGGGTACTATCCAGAAGGGATATATTCATGGACTGCAACTTCGGAATGTGGTAGTAAATGGTGTACGTTTAAAATAGAAAAAAGCTGGCAGAAAGTTGCTCTGCCAGCTTTTTAAAATTATGTTAGTTTATATTCATCCGGATAGTAAACAAAGTCGATAACAGCTCTTTCGTATTCAAACAGTTCTTCAGGCTTGAAGAATCGCTCTATTTCTTCAATAGCCGTTTTGGGTGAATCGGAGGTGTGGATGATGTTTTCCTGTGAACTTACACAATAGTCACCTCGAATAGTCCCCGGAACTGCTACACGACCATTGGTAGCTCCTGTCATGGAACGTACCACTTGAATGGCATCGACTCCTTCATAACAGCATACGATAACCGGGCAGGCCATCATGGATGCTTTTACACGAGAAAAGAACGGTTTCCCGGCCAGGTGTGCATAATGTTCGTTGAGCAGGTCTTCGGTAAGCTGCATCATTTTCATGCCAGCCAGGCGCAAGCCTTTACGTTCAAATCTATGGGTTATTTCTCCAATAAGTCCGCGTTGTACGGTACTTGGTTTTAGAATCACTAATGTTTTTTCGAGACTCATAGTTCGTTTATATTAAGGTGATACAAAGATTCATTGTGCTCAAATATACGAAAAAAAGAATATGAGCCCTAAAAACGGGTAGATTTTTATTTCGAATCCAGTGGGATTATTCCAAGGTTAATGGCTTTTAGAACAAGATCTACCGCATTTCTTGCTTCCAGTTTACTCATGAGACTTTTCCGGTGTGTTTCAATCGTATTGTTGGAAACATGAAGTAAATCTGCAATTTCTCTTGTGTTGAATCCTTTGGCAATGGCTTGCAATACTTCCATCTCTCTTAGCGTGAGCTGTTCCTTGATTTGTTCCTCTGTTTGCATCCGGTTTAAAATCGTTTTGAACCGTTTACAAAGATATTGTCCTCCTTTCAAAATAGTCTGGATGGCCAGTGTCAGTTCGTTAATATCTGCCGACTTTAATATAGCTCCGCTGATGGATGCTTTGGTAAGCCTTTTGAGTATCCATATTTCTTCGTGCATGGTATTAACCAAGATGCGTGCTTCCGGATGTTTTTGCAGAATCTTGTCTATCAGTTCAAATCCGTTGGTATCCGGAAGTTCCACATCAAGCAGATAAATGTCAAATGGCTGTATGTCTATCAGGAGCATCGCTTCAGCGCCCGATGAGGCAGTATATACCTTTTCTATTTCAGACATTTGGGAAACCACATGCTTGATGCCTTGCAGTATGAGGGTATGGTCATCGACTAATAGTATTTTGGCTTTTTGACTTGTCATTTTGTCGCATTTTTATACTGCAAAGAAAAAAAGATTCATCGAGAAGATTTTCACTGAAAACCGTGATTTTTTCAATGAAGAAATGCATGAATATAGATATTTACTCCTGTATCGTCTTTTTCTATCTTGTAATTTCCTCCAATGGTTTTTAATCGGTCGTTGATGGTACGTAGGCCGATTCCTTTGGATGAATCGGCATGCGGATTCCAGTCTCCGTCATAATGCAGGTGAATGACAAGTTGGGTGTCTTCTTTTTTTAGTTGAATGTGAATCTGCTTTGCCTGAGTATGTTTTAAGATGTTTCCGATGGTTTCCTGCATGATGCGGTAGATTTCATATCCTATGTGTTCCGGAATTGTGGTCCAGTCTGTGTGGGCGTGGGGAGCATAGGATATGCTCACTCCTGATACTTCCTGCATTTTCGCAAAATAGTCGGCCAGCATTTCGTTCAAATCAGTAAACTGGAAATTAGGTGGCATCAATTCGTGCGAGATGGCTCTTACGCCATTGCGTATTTCTTCCAGCGTCTGAATGGTAGTTGTCTTTTGTTCTTCAGAAGAAATATGCTGTTGTATTTGGAGTATGGCTCCTAACAGGTCGTTGCAAACTCCATCGTGCAAATCCTTGGCAAGTCGTTTACGTTCATTTTCCAGGCCTTCAATGTACTGGCGTGCAGCTATCAGCTCGGTTTCTTTTTTCTGTACTTTCCGTTTATGCAGCAGGATGGAGATGGCAATTAAAAGTAGTCCGATAACCGTAAGGTAGTAGACGGTATGGCGCAGACGGGTTTCTTTCTCTTGTGCCTGATTTCTTTCCAGAAGAGCAATCTTCAATTCCTTGTCGCTATTTCTTAATTTTTCATTCAGCTCCGACAGCTCATTTTTTATTTTTCCATCGAAAACGGAATCTTTATAAATACATGCTTCCTGCATGCAGTGGAATGCTTTCTGATAGTTGCCCAGCCCTTCGTAATTACGTGCCATCAAAATATGATACTTGTCGTATGGAAGTTGTGTCTGAATCAACGACTTGTTTGTCAGAATGTCGAGACTTTTCTGAAATTCTCCAATCCAGTTGTACAGGCTGGCTTGAGTGCCATAGAATTCAAGTGCTGTCGGACTGTTTTCCGGAATCTGATGGATTAGTTCTTCTCCTTTCTTCAGAAACATTCTGACAGAATCTTTTTTATTCCACAATTGGTAGGTACTTAGTAAGGGACTTAGGGAACTCATGGCAAGTAGGGGATATTCTATTTCTAATGCCTTTTGGACATTTCTTTTTAGAATCTGGCTTGCTTCTGCATATTTCCCCATGTTGCAATAGCATCCGCCGATAAGTGTGTTGGCATATAATTCCATTAATGTGTCTTTTGCCTTTCGGGCATAGTCTGCCGCTAACTTGCCTTGTTCCAAGGCTTCTTCATAGCGTTTGTTGAGATGGTAAAGTACGCCGATATTGTAATAAGTGGAGGCGATGTCCTCGTATTTTTCTGTTTTCTTACAGAAATCGAGAGCGCGATTATAGTGATATACGGCTGAATCGAACATGCCTAATTTACGGTAGCAAACGCCAATGGAAGATTCTACTACTCCTTCCAGATCGTATCTTCGTTCTTTGAGCTTGGGGGCATGTGCGGCTACTGTCTTGAATGTTTCTTTGGCTTGTTCTAACTTTCCCTCCATGAAAAGATAGTTGGCCAATGAGTTGAGCAGTTGCAGGTAGCCTTCTTCCTCAAAGGCAGGTCGCGGGTAAAGAGAGAGTCCCTTTTGTATATAATGGTAGGATGAATCGTGGTCCAGTGTTTCATATTCTGCACCCAGGAATTGATATAATTCAATTAATTTTTCTTTGGAAGAGGGTTCTCGTTCGGCTTGTCGTATTTCCTGTTTTAGACTGTCGATTACCGTATTTCCTGCTTGTACTGACAGGGAAAATGTGAGATTCAAGAAGATGCCAAGTAAAAGGATATGTTTTTTCATGTAATGTATTTTTGTGATTTTGACAAAATAATCCCTTTTTGTGGAATATACAAATTTCAGAGGAAAATATCTTAGATTTTGACTGAAATGATTGAATGATATGACATTGTGAGTTGGGTTACCTGCTTCAGAACTGACAGAAATAGGAAGTCAGCTCCCTTTTGTATTTTTGCGAGATACAGAGTTCATTGATGTGATGAAAAGGAGGATACATGATGCAGTGGTTGTTTTGTATCATGCACAAATACTGTATGTTGATGATATAGGATTGATGGATTTGTATAAATCGGTCATTATATGCACATAAATTTTTTGCGCGCAGGTTTCCTTTTAGCCGGACAAAGGAGCCGTCGGTTAATGCTATCTCCCAACTCTTTTTGGTTGAGATGTATTTGAAATAACCGATGTGGTTGGAGTGTAGGACACGCAGGTTTCCCATTAAGGTTTGAATAAGCAGGGGTTTCCCCAATCTTATGTCGGAAAGTTGCTTTAGACGTTCTAAGGCTGTTTTATATCGTTGTATTTCGGTTATTTCCATCTTTCCTGTGTTTTCTATTCCTTTAGGGCCAAATATAGTCTGTCTTATGAGGAAGGGAAACACGGAAAACCGTGATTTTTGTATAAAAGTAAAAAAGCCGCCTCGCAATGCAAGACGGCTCTTCGTTACAGTGTGTTTGTTCTATTTTGAAGTATTGATATTGGCAGACGGGCGGAAGTCGAACATCAGGTTCAAATGTAATCCTTCATCCCCTTGTTTAATGCGGATATTTCCAGGTTGGCTGTTGGGACCTTGTTGCTCGATGGGTTTGAAGGAACAGATGGCCGGTATGTCAAGCAAGAAAGATATATCACCCTCAGGGAATTGCGGCATGGTTCTTCTGACACGTCCTACAGGTTCTTCCGGTGTAAAGATGTGGTAGAAGATTCCATCGTTTCTTGAATAAACAGTAAACGGTGTTTTGTCGCTTTCCAGTGTTGCCCAGTACATGTTGGCATGATACCCTTTAAATTCTGGATAAATCAGATTTTCAAAACTTTCTCCTGTAATGGTATTGTTGTAATCTTTATGCCAGATGTTATAGTTGGTACCAGGGATACGGTTTTTCCACACACGATAAGGACCACGTCCCAGCCATTTCATGCCGGTACAGTTTGCTTCCGGGTAAGAGAAGGTCAATCCGAGATTGTATACCTTGGTATCCATAAAGGCATCGTCAAATCCTCCTCCTCCGGATGCGCGGTTCAGTAGGATGGCATCCATATAAAGCAGTCCTTGATCGGTCAGACGCCAGACAATGGAGTCGGCTGCTCCTTTATATTTGGCACAGAATATAGCTCCTTCTTGTGTCTCACGCACGTAACTGAGTGAAGGCTCATAGCGCATTTTCATTCCTACAGCTACCGGACCGTCCTTGAACGGAACCTCTGTTTCTCCTGCTTTTACTTGTTTGATGATACCAGTAGTGGCATCAAACGTTACACTTACCTTCGCACTGTTTAGTACGATGTGGCTGGCATTACGTGAGGCGGTAGCTTTGGGAAGTGCTTCCAGGGTCATGGGCGATTGTGCCATCTTATGGTCAAAATATTGTTTTACCAGGCGGATGGGGTAGCTCCAGTTGCAGATGCTATGTCCATTTTTATCGAAAGCTTCCAGTTCCAGTACATCACCTTCATGGAAGTTGTCCGGAAGGTCGAAATGGGCTGTGCCGGTTTCTCCTGGCTGGATAGCAGGGAGAGTAACTTCTCCGTGGCTTAATTCAATGGATTGTGTTACACCTTTCAATGGAGTGTCACATGACAATACTTTGTATGTCATTTTGCATTCCTTCAGATTCGTGTAAGTATATTCGTTGGTAACCAGGAAATTACCGTTAAAATGAGAGGTGATGAGCAGTGGTTTCAGTTGGATAGGTGACCATTGGGCACGGATGGCATAGAAGCTACCTTCTTTTTCACGACGAGGGCCAACAACTCCATCAGGCGCATTTGACTTGTCAGAATCCAGAATACCTCCTTTGTCACTCCGTTTGGGAGCTTCATCGCAGAATACCCAGATAAATCCTCCGGCAAACAAGGGGTTCGTATTCCAGCGATCCCAGAAGTCCCGCAATCCGGCACCTCCTCCCTGGTCGTACATGGCATGCATGAATTCTGTAGGCATGAAGACCTTATAGCCATTGGTGAAGCGGGCTACTCCTGTCAGATAAGCCGGATAATGGTGCGTATCCAGGTCGTTGAAGTCGGCCCATGGGTGGACTACATGCCGTTTTTGAAGCTTGTCGTATTGAGCAAACAGTTTATCCAGCTGATAATTCCATCCTCCTTCATTTCCATTGCTCCAGATGATGATGGACGGATGATTGACATCGCGCTGTACCATCTCTTTCACCAGTTTGTTACCCACTTTTTCGTCGTAGCAATTCTGCCATCCTGCCAGTTCATCCATGTATACGATACCCAGTGAATCGCACATATCCAGGAAATGTTCGTCGGGGGCATAGTGCGATCTTACCGCGTTCATGTTCATTTCCTTGATGAGAAGTGCGTCTTGACGACTCATGGCCGCACTGGTGGCTCTTCCCCCGTCTACGGAGAATGAATGGCGGTTAATACCTTTTACGACGAGTTTGGTTCCATTCAGATATACTCCGTCTTGTGGGAAAAACTCGACGGTGCGGAAGCCGATTCTGGTTTCACGTGTCTGGATCACTTTACCTTCCGGTGATTTCAACTCCAGACGAGCTACATACAGGTTAGGGTCTTCTGTGGACCAGGTTTGAATGTCTGCCCATTGTCCTTCTATTTGTTGTTCCTTGCCGGAGTCTGTAATTTTCTTGGAAAGTGCAGATTGTTCCGTATTTGTCAGGACAGTTTTACCGTCTTTCAGGCCTCGTACCGATACGTGAAGTTCATATCCTTTCGCATCGCCATACATTTCACATGAAGCTTGAAACTTACCATGCTGGTCGGCATTAAATACAAAGTGTTCAATGTGTACCTGTGGAACAACTTCCAGCCATACCGGACGATAAATTCCTCCATAAAGCCACCAGTCAGCTTTACGTTCTGCGGCGTTGATGGATGAATTAGCAGATTCCTTAGCGACTTTTACTTCAAGTGTATTTTTCTTTCCGAGGGTGAGTAAGTCGGTGATGTCATAACAAAAACGGTTGAATCCGCCCTGATGCATTTCTCCGGCCAGTTTGCCGTTGATTAAGACTTCCGTATCGGTCATGACTCCGTCAAAATAAATTTTTACCCGCTGGCCGCTCCATGATTTGGGAGCCTCGAATTTGTGGCGATAAATACCTGTTTCATCACTTGGTTTGGCACCTTTGATGGTATACCATCGTCCGTAAGTATATTCTCCAAATCCTTGCAGTTCCCAGTTGCAGGGAACTTCTATCTTTTTCCATTTGCCGCTGTTTTGTCCTTTTGAGCAGAGAAAGTCCCATGTCACGGTATTGTCAATACCGGTTCCTGAAAGATAAATTCGTTCCGGATGGGGGGCTTGCGCTTGCAAATGCAAGCCAGGCACGCTGCAGAAAAGGCTGGCAAGTAGGGTCAGTCTGATAAAGTTGTTTTTCATATCCGTGTTTATTGATTTGTTTTCTACAAAGATACGCACCTTCATGAAATGAATGAATGGAATAATGTACATCTTGCTCGGAAGATTGTGTATCAGGCGTACAAAAATCCATGAATCTGTACATTCCTATAGTTGTAAAGGCTGTATAACTTTTATCTTTGCAAGTATGAAACCTAATTTGTAATTCCATGAAAAAGAACAGCATCTTATTATTTCTTTTGTGCTCTGCGATGGGGGCGGCTGCACAAAACTGGCCGGAGGTGAGACCTGAAGCACGTCCCGGCAGCCGCTGGTGGTGGTTAGGAAGTGCCGTCGATAAAGATAATCTGAATTATAATCTGAAAGAATATGGGAAAGCCGGACTGGGAAGTCTGGAGGTTACGCCTATTTATGGGGTAAAGGGAAATGAATCTCATAATATCCGCTTTCTGTCACCCGAATGGATGGAAATGTTCCGTTATACGCAAGAGGTGGGTAAGACAAACGGGATAGACATTGATATGAATACTGGAACGGGATGGCCTTTCGGGGGCCCCGAGGTATCTCTTTCACAAGCTGCAGCAAAAGCTATTTTTGAATGTTATGAGGTAAAGGGAGGTGAACCGGTAAAGCTGGAAATCAATATCCGCGACCCTAAGGAACAGAAACAGCGGGATGTGGCTTACCTGGATTGTCTGATGGCTTATGGGGCAGACGGAAAAGTGGTGAATCTGACCAGGAAAGTTAAAGACGGATATTTACAGTGGGGTGCTCCGACAGGAGACTGGAAGCTGGTGGCCTTGTTTGTGGGACGGACTTTTCAGAAAGTAAAGCGTGCGGCCCCCGGGGGAGAAGGGTATGTCATGGATCATTTTAGTCCGGTGGCCGTAAAATCTTACTTTGAGAAGTTTGATGAGGCTTTCAAGAAAAATAGAGTAAACTTCCCCCGTACTTTCTTCAATGATTCGTATGAGGTGTACGGAGCCGATTGGACTCCTGCTTTCTTGAAAGAATTTGCCGCACGTCGTGGCTATCGGCTGGAAAATCATTTTCCGGAGTTTATTTCACAGGAACGGACTGAACTGACGCGTCGACTGGTGTCTGATTATAGGGAAACATTGGGAGAACTTCTGGTTGAGAACTTTACGACTGCATGGACCAAGTGGGCGCATGGGCATGGATGTACGACCCGTAATCAGGCGCATGGCTCTCCTGCTAATCTGATTGATACGTATGCTTCGGTAGATATCCCAGAGTGTGAAGGGTTTGGGTTGACTGATTTTCATATCAGGGGATTGAGGCGTGATTCACTTACACGTCCTAATTTTTCAGATATTTCCATGCTGAAATATGCTTCTTCGGCTGCACATATTGCGGGAAAACCTTACACCTCTTCTGAAACATTTACCTGGTTGACGGAGCATTTTCGTACTTCCCTCTCACAGTGTAAGCCTGATATGGATTTGATGTTTGTGTCGGGGGTAAATCACGCATTTTTTCATGGTACGCCCTATTCTCCGAAGGAAGCAGCCTGGCCTGGTTGGCTATTTTATGCCACGATAAACATGTCGCCCACCAATACGATATGGCGTGACGCACCGGCTTTCTTTGAGTATATAACTCGTTGTCAGTCTTTTCTGCAATTAGGTAAGCCTGATAATGATTTCCTGGTTTATCTCCCGGTATATGATATGTGGAATGACATTCCAGGGCGTTTTGTCGGTTTTGACATTCATAAGATGGACCAGTATGCACCGAAGTTTATCAAGACGATACAAACCATTATGGCAGGTGGCTATGATGTAGACTATATTTCTGATTCTTTTATTAAAAGTACATCGTGTCAGGATGGTATGCTGAAGACCAGCGGAGGTGCTTGTTATAAGGCGCTTATCGTACCTGCAGTAAAGTTGGTTCCGGTTTCTACCTTAAAGAAGTTGGTCGCATTGGTACGTCAGGGGGCAACCGTAGTGTTTGTGGAACATTATCCGGAAGATGTGCCTGGATATGCTTCATTGGAACAGAATCGGAAGCAACTATTTGCACTGTTGGAACAGTTGCCAGGAGAAAAATCTTTCCAGGGCACACAGGCTTTTAATTTTGGGAAAGGACGTATCATCGTGGGAAGTGATTACCATGAGACATTAGAGCGTACGGGAGTTCCGGCAGAAGAACTGAAGACACGTTGGGGGGTACAGTTTATCCGGCGTACACATACGGAAGGACATCATTATTTTATTTCCAACTTACAGGCTAACGATGTGGAAGGATGGGTAACATTGAATGTGCCTGAAAAACATATCATGTGTTTTGACCCGATGACGGGTAAACGGGGAATTGCAAAAACGCGTGAGGTGGAAGGAAAAACTCAAGTATATATGCAATTGAAGTCGGGAGAGAGTATCATTCTTCAAACTTTTACTCGTTCCTTGCAAGGAGAGCCTGAATGGAAATATAGGAAGGAAATGGACTATAGTTTGAGTTTGGATCATGGTTGGAAACTGAGATTCGTGGAAAGCTATCCGGCTATTGAAGGGGAGTTTAAAATAGATACGCCTTCTTCATGGACAGAGATTGCACATCCGGCTGCGAAGATTAACCGGGGTACTGCATTGTATTCATTGGAGTTGGATTTGCCTGATTTATTGGCGGATGACTGGATTTTGAACCTGGGTGACGTGCGTGAGAGTGCACGTGTGCGTGTAAATGGGCAAGAAGCTGGTGTAGCTTGGGCTGCTCCCTTCCGTTTAAGTATAGGGCAATTGCTAAAGTCTGGTAGGAATCTCATAGAAGTGGAAGTCACCAACCTTCCCGCGAATAGTATTGCTGAGATGGACCGTCAGGGTAAGCAATGGCGCATTTTTGAGGACATCAATATGGCTAAGCTGAATTACGAGAAAGGTACTTACGGACATTGGGAAACACTTCCTTCCGGGTTGAACGGAATAGTCCGATTGATACCTGTTAAATATTTATTTTGATTGTCTGGGCTGGATAGATAATTATCCGGCCCAGTTTTCTCTGTCCAGATTGCGATAGCTGATAGCCTCTGCCAAATGTGCTGGACGTATCTCATTACTTCCTTCCAAATCGGCAATGGTACGTGAAACCTTCAGTATGCGGTCGTAGGCACGGGCTGAAAGATTCAGCCGATTCATGGCATTTCTTAACAGTTCCAGTCCGGCAGTATCCGGCTGTGCATAGAGATGCAGCAGTTTGGGTGTCATTTGGGCGTTGCTGTAGATTCCCGGTTCGTTTGCAAAACGCTGGGTTTGTATCTGTCGGGCACGGATTACACGTTCGCGGATGCAGGCACTGCTTTCTCCCGGGGTGCTCTTGGAGATTTCTTCAAAGGGAACGGGCACAATCTCAATTTGGATGTCAATGCGGTCGAGCAAAGGACCGGAAATCTTGTTAAGGTATCGTTGTACTTGTCCCGGACTACATACACAGTTTCGTGTGGGGTGATTGTAGTAACCACACGGGCAAGGGTTCATCGATGCGATTAACTGGAAATTGGCCGGATATTCCAGACTGTACTTTGCTCTTGAAATAGTGATACGATGGTCCTCAAGAGGTTGGCGAAGCACTTCCAGTACGCTCCGGCTAAACTCTGGAAGTTCATCAAGAAACAGCACTCCATTATGTGCCAGACTGATTTCTCCGGGTTGAGGCGTAGCTCCTCCGCCCACCATGGCTACCTGAGAGATGGTGTGGTGCGGACTGCGGAACGGTCGGGTAGCAATAAGTGAAGAGCCCTTTTTCAACTTTCCGGCTACAGAGTGTATTTTGGTCGTTTCTAGGCTTTCTCCTAATGAGAGTGGGGGAAGAATGCTGGGAAGGCGTTTAGCCATCATAGACTTACCACTGCCTGGGGCGCCGATGAGCAGTACATTGTGCCCGCCTGCTGCTGCAACTTCCAGTGCTCGCTTCACATTTTCCTGTCCCTTTACTTCTGCAAAGTCAAACGGAAAAATAGATTGGTGTTTGTAGAATTCCTCACGTGTGTTCACAATGGTAGGCTGTAAGATTCGTGTGCCGTTCAGAAAATCAATCACTTCTGTAATGCGTTCCACACCATATACATCCAGGTTATTTACGACAGCGGCTTCCGAAGCATTCTGTTGCGGAAGAATAATTCCCTTAAATCCCTGTTGGCGAGCTGCAATGGCGATAGGAAGTGCTCCTTTGATAGGCTGCAGACTTCCGTCCAGGCTTAGTTCCCCAATGATGAGGTAGTCTGCCAAGTGTTCAGAGGAGATTGTTTCATTGGCAGCTAAGATACCGATAGCTAGCGGAAGGTCGTACGAGGCACCTTCTTTCCGGATATCGGCTGGAGCCATGTTGACTACTATTTGTCGTGCAGGAAATTTGTATCCGTTTACTTGTAGAGCGGATACGATACGTTCGTGGCTCTCTTTGACAGCAGAGTCTGGAAGTCCCACCAGGTAAAATTTTATACCGCGCGAACAGTTGACTTCAATTGTCACGATAGTGGCGTCAATGCCTTGTACGGCGGCTCCAAAAAGTTTGACAAGCATTTAAGGTCAGTTTTATTTGTGTTTATTTTTGTTGTTTGTCTTCTGCTATCAAGGCTTCAATCTTGGCCTGCAAAGCTTTACCGTAAAGATTGCTACCTAAAATCTTCCGGTTTCGGTCTATCAGTATATTGAATGGAAGGCGCTGTACGTTTTGTTGCTTCAGAATCTGATTATTCCATCCTTTATAGTCGCATACCTCAATCCATTGTTCTGTATCTTTCCGGGTATTTTTCTGCCATTCTTCCTTGTTATAATCCAGTGAGAAGTTGATAATCCGAAGGTTGTTTTTTGAGAATTTCTCGCATAGAGTATACAAGGAATCTTTTATTTCTAAACTTTCCTTATCCCAGCTGGCCCAGAAGTTAATGAGTGAATATTGTTTTTGCGTGCCGCTGCTGCTCCAGGACAAATATTCTCCATTTCTTTTCTTTACGGACATGTAGTTTAGGTAGGCCGACGTGTTTTTCCCTTTTTCGGGCAATTTCTGTAGAACTTGATTTAATACTCTACAGTCTTTCACCTTACCGGTCAGAGGTTCCGCCAGTCGGGCGATGAGGTCTAGGTTCGGATTGGCAGATTGTGAAAAATACTGGTACAGGATATAAGCTGAAGCAGGTGAAGCCGGATGGCTTTTGATAAAACTTTCAGCTTGCTTGCACACTTGCGCAGAATCCTTCAGCGTAGCTATGCTTTGCAAGAATTCCTGATACTCATTATTGGTTCCTTCCCCTTTGATTTCCGGATGTGCCAAACTGCCTTTTATTGAAACCTTCCAGCCTTTTTCTGCGAATATGGGAAATGTTTCACCGGAATCGTTCACCAGGCGGAATATATTCAGGGTGTCGGGAGTGAAGGTATAGGTGAACTTACCTTCTCGTGGGTAGATGGTATCCAATTTAGACTCAGGATCGTCGAAGACTACCAGAATCATGTCGGAAGTAATGCCTTCCAGTTCCCCTTTGAGCTCAAATTCATCACTTTGTCTGCACGAATCCAGGCAAAACAGCAGATATACAGATAAGAGGAGCAGATATAATTTTTTCATAAGCCGTATTTTATTTTTGCGAAAATACATATTTTCATCTTATAATCTTTCATCTTCTCCCGATTCTTTCCCATAAAGGCATAAAAAAACCGGAATCACTTGGAGCGATTCCGGTTCCTTTTATATAATTAAGTCAGATTACTTTACTTCGTTTGCATATTTTGCAAATTCGCGGTCGTTCTGAGCTTTAGCAGCCAAAGCAGCATCCTGCTGTTTTACTTTGTCCATGCTGCTCTTAACCAAGTCAGCGTTGTTAGTTCTAGCACCTACAACTGCCATCAGGTAGTTAGTGTAAGCGTCCGGATTCTTCACTGCAGACAGAGTAGATTTAGCTTTGTTGTAATCTTTAGCCAAAATCTGAGCCAAAGCAGCTGAGTTAGTCTTAGTGTCACCGAATGCCTGTACAGCGCGGTCATACTGACCTTGTTTGATGTACAAGTTACCCAGAGCTTCGTTAGCTGTGTTAGCACCAGTAGACTTGCTCAAGTAAGTTTCAGCGTTAGCTACGTTACCCTTAGTCAATTCAATCAAACCAAGGTTAGTGTTAACTTCAGCAGCGTTAGCGTTCTTGCTTGCAGCCTGTTTGAAGTAGTTTTCAGCAGTAGCCAAGTCACCGTTAGCATAAGCCATCATACCCAAGTTGTTGTAAGCACGGAAGTCGTTCGGATACAATTCAACAGTTTTCTTATAGATAGCTTCTTTACGAGCGTTGTCGTTAGTCAGAGTTGCAGCATACAGCAATTCATCGTTGCTCAATACTTTAGCGTCAGTATCAAATGCAGCGTTGATTTCTTCGTCGCTACGTCCGATAACATCATAGTTAGCTGTCAAGCGAGCACGACGCAACTGAGGCAGGATTTCGTCAGCCAAAGTTTTGTAAACTGAAGAAATGTTCTTGATTTCAGTTTCACGCTGTTCTGGATCGCTGTACATAGAAAGAACACGCAAGATCAGGTCTTTATCCTGGATGTTAGATTTAGAAACCAATTCCTGGAATCCGTCCCAGTCCTGAGCAGTGTATTTAGCATCTACTTCAGTTTCAATCTTACCTTTCTTCAACTGCTGGTTCATGTATTTTTCAGTGTTGTTCTGACGGTTTTCAGCCAGAGTAGTATTCAGTTCAACACCACCATCAGGTGAAGCGTAAGCAGAGATTTCGATGTTGTTCAGTTTGTAGTTCTTAGTGTCACCAGCTACAGCTACCACTTGTTTGTGGAATGCTTTCAAGCTGTCAGACTTCAATTCGCTTGCGCGGAGGTTAGCCTGCTGGATCAAGAACATGATCTGAGCTTCTTTAGCCTGCTTGATGATACGCTGGAATGCATCTGGAGCGTAAGCAGCGTTAGCAGAGTTTACAGTAGGAAGTTCGGAAGTAGCGATTACACCGTCAGCAATCTTTACAGAAGGAATAGTGTATTCTTTTTTACCTTTCTTAATTTTGAAATCCAGGTAAAGTTCAGATTTAGCCATTTCAGGAACATAGTCGAAAGAGGCTTTCATTGTATAAGTACCACCAGTCTTGTAAGAGATAGTCTGGTCGTTACCTTGTACTTTTTCACCCTGGAATGTAGCTGGCTGACCTTTAGCTTCGCCACCTTCCCATCTCAAAACCGGAGTAACTTCAACTGTTGCGTTTTTCTTGAAGTATTTTTCCGGGAATTTTCCTGTAATAGTTACAGGTACCTTACCACCAATAGCTTCCAACACTTCAGGGTTGGTAGTGAAGTAGTCAGGAGATAATTCGCCCATCTTGCTACATGAAGAGAAAGCAAGGACTAACAATGCCACTAACGGCAAATACAACTTCTTAATCATGATGTTAAATATTTAGTTTGTATAAATGAATAATTTTTTTATTGATTATTTGGGGCAAAGATAAGAAAAACTCTATTACGTGTTAATCATTATCTGTTTTTTTTTGTAGGTCCGTTCGAAAAAAGCTTAAAAAAACGCATTTCTCTAATTTTTAAGTCGATTTCTAGGGTGATGTTCCAGGATTTCCTGCCGTAATCGGCTGCGGTCAAGGTGGGTATAGATTTCGGTAGTGCCTATGCTTTCATGCCCTAGCATGCACTGTATGGCACGCAGATTGGCTCCTCCTTCCAGCAGATGGGTAGCGAAGGAATGGCGGAAAGTATGAGGGCTGATAGTTTTCTTCAGTCCGGTTTGTTCAGCCAGCTCTTTGATGATGTGGAACACCATGATGCGTGAAATGTTTTTTCCGAAGCGGCTGATAAATACAAAATCTTCATATCCGGGCTTTATCAGTCCTTCGTTGCGATCTGGGAAATACAGTTCCAGTTCGCGTATGGCACGTGAAGAAATGGGAACCAGACGCTGCTTGCTTCCTTTGCCTTCTACTTTGATAAATTTTTCTTTCAGGTAGAGGTCGGACAGTTTAAGATTACACAATTCGGATACACGCAGTCCGCAACTGTACAGAGTTTCCAAAATAGCCCGGTTACGCTGTCCTTCCCGTGTGCCCCGGTCAATGTTGCCGATAAGGGTATCAATCTCTTCTACCGTCAATACGTCGGGCAGGTGTTTGCCGATTTGTGGCGATTCCAATAGTTCTGACGGGTCTTGCTGTATGTAGTCTTCAAGCAGAAGAAAACGGAAAAAGGAACGTATTCCAGACAGGATGCGGGCCTGGGAACGTGGGTGGATGCCAATGTCACGTAATCCGGCTGAAAAAGTTTCCAGATTTTCTAAGGTGACATCCGCAAAATGAATATTTTCCAGTTCCAGGAAGGCGAACAGCTTGTCCAAATCCGTAAGGTAGGCCTCTACCGTGTTGGCCGAAAGCGACTTTTCCAGTTTCAGGTATTGCTTATACTTTATTATTATGTTTTTTTTATCGGCCTTTTTCATTTCTTTTTCGTATCTTTGTGCCAAATTCTTCTACAAAGTTATTAAAATTCAGCAGAAGTATACAGATGAGAATACAAATAATCAATGGCCCGAACATTAACTTGTTGGGCAAACGGGAACCTTCCATTTATGGAGCCGAATCTTTTGAAAGTTATCTCGAGAAATTGAAAGAGTGGTATCCATCGGTAGAGTTTGCATATTACCAGTCGAATGTGGAAGGAGAGCTGATTAATAAAATTCATGAAACAGGCTTTTCGTATGATGGCATTGTGCTGAATGCCGGTGCGTATACTCACACGTCCATAGCCTTGCAGGATGCCATCCGTGCAGTCACGTCTCCAGTCGTGGAGGTACATATTTCCAATGTTCATCGGCGGGAGGAGTTTCGTCACAAATCAATGATTTCCTGTGCATGTGTAGGAGTAATCTGCGGATTCGGCCTGAATTCTTATCGTCTGGCTGTAGAATCCATTTTATTAGACAACAACAAATTATAGTATATTTATTATGATGCTTAAACAAACAAAAATCGTTGCGTCCATTTCGGACTTGCGCTGCGAAGTAGATTTTATCAGAGACCTTTTTAATGCAGGTATGAACGTGGTACGTATGAATACCGCACATGCCAGTCGTGAAGGTTTTGAAAAGTTGATTAATAATGTGCGTACCGTTTCTAACCGTATCGGTATTCTGATGGATACCAAAGGTCCGGAAGTACGTACTACGGCCAGTGCAGAAGGCCCGATTGATTTCAAGACAGGTGAAAAAGTTCGTATTGTAGGAAATCCGGAGCAGGAAACTACTCATGAATGTATTGCTGTGACATATCCGGGATTTGTGCACGACCTGTCAGTCGGAGCAGATGTGTTGATGGACGACGGTGAACTGGCACTGAAGGTCATTGATAGGAATGAAGATACTTTGTTCTGTGAAGTACGCAATGATGCTACTTTGGGAAGCCGCAAGAGTGTGAATGTGCCGGGTGTACGCATCAATCTGCCTTCTTTGACTGAAAAAGACCGCAACAATATTTTGTATGCGATTGAAAAAGACATCGATTTCATTGCGCATTCATTTGTCCGCAATCGTCAGGATGTACTTGATATTCGTGAAATCCTGGATGCACACCACAGCGACATTAAGATTATCGCTAAGATTGAGAACCAGGAAGGTGTGGATAACATCGATGAGATTCTGGAAGTAGCCGACGGTGTAATGGTAGCTCGTGGTGACCTGGGTATCGAAGTGCCGCAGGAACGTATTCCGGGTATCCAGCGTATCTTGATTAAGAAATGTATCTTGGCTAAGAAACCGGTAATCGTGGCTACTCAGATGTTGCACACCATGATTAACAATCCGCGTCCGACTCGTGCAGAGGTTACTGACATTGCAAATGCCATTTACTATCGTACCGATGCATTGATGCTGAGTGGAGAAACTGCATATGGTAAATATCCGGTAGAAGCAGTGAAGACTATGGCTAAGATTGCAGCTCAGGCTGAAAAAGACAAGATGGAAGAAAACGATATTCCAATTCCTTTGACTCCGGCAAATACCGATGTAACCAGCTTCCTGGCAAAACAGGCTGTACGTGCTACCAACCTGATGCCTATCCGTGCCATCATTACCGATAGCTTCAGTGGTTTGACTGCCCGCAACCTGGCTGCTTTCCGTGGAAAATATCCAGTATTGGCTATCTGTTACAAGGAAAAGACTATGCGTCACCTGGCATTGTCATACGGTGTAGAAGCTATCTATATGCCGGAAAAGGCCAACGGACAGGAGTATTATTTCGCTGCATTGCGTAAGCTGATGGACGACGGTGTGCTGTCAGAAAACGAAATGGTGGCTTATCTGAGCGGTGGTAAACAAGGTACTCATACTTCATTCCTCGAAATCAACCAGGTGGGTGATGTGTTGAAGAGTGGAGATGACTACGTTTTACCCAACCGTAACCGTTACTTGTAATCATGAAAGAGACTGACGCGCTCGATGAATACATTCTTCAGCATATTGATGAAGAGAACGACTACCTGAAAGCGCTGTACCGGGCGACGCACGTAAAACTGCTGCGTCCCCGTATGGCTTCGGGGCACTTGCAAGGTCGTATGTTGAAGATGTTCGTGCAGATGATACGTCCGAAGCAGGTGCTTGAGATAGGTACCTATAGCGGATACTCCGCACTTTGTCTGGCAGAGGGACTGGAGGAAGGAGCTATGCTCCATACTTTTGAAATCAACGACGAGCAGGAAGATTTCACTCGTCCGTGGCTGGAAAATTCACCCTATGCCGATAAAATCAAGTTTTATATCGGTGATGCCCTTGAAATTGTGCCCGACATGGACATCGTGTTCGACCTGGCATTTGTAGACGGAAACAAGCGCTTCTATGTGGAATATTATGAAATGATTCTGCAAAAGATGCATTCCGGCGGTTATATTATAGCCGACAATACCTTGTGGGACGGACATGTGCTTGAAGAACCGCATCACACGGACACGCAGACCATCGGAATCAAGAAATTCAATGACTTGGTGGCTGCCGATACACGGGTGGAAAAGGTAATCCTGCCCTTGCGTGACGGTCTGACTATTATACGTAAGAGGTAGCGGTATGGACAAGATATATATAACTAAGGCAAGCCTTTTTTATCATAAATATAATAAGGAATATGTATTAAAACTTCAAGTAGAGGGTGATAAACTGGTAATAACAACAACAAGAAATATTAAAAGCGAAATAGCGCAGATTGTTTTAAAAGAAGCAAGGTTTAATTTATCATCTTTGGAAAATGTTGAAGGGGAATTAGAGTTGCCAATTTCTATTCCTATTGGAATAGAAGGTGTTGTTTTCAGAGCTCATGTCCCTCCAATGTATAAATTGGAAGGTAATCGCCGGATGGTGATAGATACTGTTGAAGATTTTTATGTTTATTATATTCAAGATGAATCGCTTGAAAGTTATATTTATCTTAAAATAAGGAGAGTGATGAGATATAGATTATTTTCTTTAGATTCTTCAGGTAATCATTTATTTGGAATTCCTTCGCGTAAAAGTTTATTAAAGCAGCTGGTCGAGTTCTATGATAAATTGATATTTGATAACGATAGCTATAATGAAATAAAATATAGAAAAAGTGACCCTGAGGAGTGGGAGAAATATGCGGAAACTGCTATTGAAAGATTTAAAGTAGAAATGTCGACGCATAAGTAAAACATCGAATCATTTTTTTGTTAGTTGAATAATAATGAATACTTTATAAAAAGGTAATATGGAAACAACCAGACAAAACAAGATTGCCCGCCTCATTCAGAAGGAACTGAGCGAAATCTTTCTTTTGCAGACCAAGTCAATGCCTGGTGTGCTGGTTTCGGTCAGCATTGTCCGCATCAGTCCCGATATGAGTTATGCGCGTGTATATCTGAGCGTCTTCCCTTCAGAGAGAAGTGAAGAAATCGTGAAGAACATCAATGCCAATATGAAGTCAATTCGTTTTGAGCTGGGAAACCGCGTACGCCATCAGCTGCGCATCATTCCCGAACTGAAGTTCTTCGTGGACGATTCTCTGGATTATGCAGAGAAAATTGACGAACTGTTGAAGAAATAATGTATCCGATATTTTAGTAAATACTCACAGAAGAACATGGAACGTTGCTTCCGGCTTCTGTGGGTTTTTATTTTGTGTTATATATAAATAAGGTATAACGGTGAACTTTCCTTTTTACATAGCCCGGCGATATTTGTTCTCCAAGAAATCACACAATGCCATCAATGTGATTTCCGGTATATCCGTGTGTGGAGTGGCACTGGCCACATTGGCGCTGGTTTGTACGCTTTCCGTGTTCAACGGTTTTCAGGACCTGGTATCTAATTTGTTCACGGCTTTCGATCCGGAACTGAAAATTGTGCCTGCTACCGGAAAAGTGTTCGACGGCCAGGATAAGGCTATTGCAGCCATCCGGAAAATGCCTGAAGTAGCCTTGGTGTCCGAGTCGTTGGAAGACAATGCTCTGGTGCAGTATCAGGGGCGTCAGGCCATGGCTGTCATAAAAGGAGTAGAAGATAATTTTGAAGAGCTGACACCGATTGATACCATCCTTTTCGGGAGGGGAGAGCTGATGCTGCATGATGAGGTGGTGGACTATGCCATCCCTGGTGTACAGCTATTGGCTACCTTGGGTACTGGCATTCGTTTTCTTGACCCGTTGGAAGTGTATGCTCCCAAGCGAGGGGCTAAGGTGAACATGGCCAATCCGGCTACTTCCTTTACAGGAGGAAACCTGTTCTCGTCCGGACTGGTGTTTGCTGTGAATCAGGAGAAATATGATGGTTCCTATATCCTTACTTCTTTGAAATTTGCCCGACAACTGTTTCAATACACCACCGAAGTCAGTGCCATCAACCTGAAAATGAAGGAAGGCACCGATGTAGATGCTTTTAAGCGTAAACTGGAAAAACACTTGGGCGAACGTTTTCGTGTGCTTGACCGTTACGAACAGCAGGCCGACACGTTCCGCATCATGAAAATAGAGAAATTCATATCCTATCTATTCTTGACCTTTATTCTGATGATAGCCTGCTTCAATGTCATCGGTTCCCTGTCCATGCTCATTATTGATAAGCGTGACGATGTGGTGACACTTCGTAACTTAGGAGCCAATGACCGGCAGATTGTGCGTATCTTCCTTTTTGAAGGGCGTCTGATTTCATTTATCGGAGCCGTGTCGGGTATTGTGTTAGGTGTGCTGCTTTGCTGGTTGCAACAGACTTTCGGACTGATTTCCTTAGGGGCAGCCGGCAGCTTTATTGTCGACGCCTATCCCGTTAGTGTACACTGGGAAGACGTGGCGCTCATTTTCTTTACTGTACTGGCTGTAGGTTTTCTGTCTGTATGGTATCCGGTGCGTTACCTGAGTCGTCGGTTGCTGTCGAAGTAGTTTTTTTATCTAAAAAATGGAGTGCTTATTGGTAGTGGCTATTGGCATTCGTATTTCTTTTCCAAGTGGTTCTCGAGTATGTTAATTCCCGAACCGTGAGATATCTACTTCCTTCACTTCTTTTTTCTTGTAGCCACCAAAACGGTAACTGAATGAAAGGGTAATGCTCTGCATGTAGCTTTTGGTATTCATGTCGAGATGTTGCGCCCCGTTCCGGACTTTTGTTTTGGGATTCATCGTATTGAATAAATCACGTCCTTTCAGTTGAAGCATGGCTTTGTCTTTGGCAAAGGTATAGCGCAAGGCTGCATCTACGAAGGCCACTGGCTGAATGTCGTAACTGCCTTGTATGGATTTTGTTTGTCCGAAAGCGGTAACCTCCATTTTCAGGTTGGGCTGGCGGCATAGCTGGAAGGTATGTGTCCAGTGTCCTACGCCGACCCATTGCTTCTGATTGAAAGGTGCATCGTAATATACACTGGCTTTGTCGTGTTTCAAGGTAGCCTGCAGGGTGAGGCGGCTGTCCCACCAGTTTCCAGCCTTAAACGGAAGGATGGCGGTGAAAGAAAGGTCCTGAGCATAATCCCAGTTCTGCCAGTTGTAGATGGCTTTCAGACGGTCGGAATCCAGGTAAACGGTCTGCATGAAGTAGTCGGGTGTATAGCTGTAGCTTGCCTGAAAAATGTATTTGCTTTTCAGAATGTAGGTCAGGTCGACGTTGTAATCGGTGTAGGGACGAAGGAACGGATTGCCCAGACTTTCGTTGTAACCGTTCAGGTAACTGGTGGCGCCACTCAGTGTCCAGTAATCGGGATAGGTCTTGTCGGAGCTGAAAGACAACTGGAGAATGTGCGAGGCAGACGGCATGTAGTTCAACTGGAGAGTGGGGTAGACAGCCCATTTCCGGTAATCCTGCATCTGGTAGTATTCCAATGTGGCAGAGGCACTCAGGGTCCATTGGGAGTTGAACGCCTTGTCGAATCCGGCGTAGACGTTATAGGTGTATTCACGGATACGGCTGTGCAGGTTGTTGCCTTGCATTTCCGGCAAATCATAGTTTTGGGTGTTCCGGTTGTTGACGTAGGTAAAAGAAGTCCCGTAGTTCAGGGTCCAGTTTTGTGGCAGTGTGTGATGCTGGTCGGCATAGATTTTCCAGCGGTCAATGTGCTGGTCGGAACAGCTTATGAAGCGGGTTTCTACCTCTTCCGGACTACGGTCGAAAAAGTCTTGTGTATCGGTCGAGGTAAAATACGTGTAGTCGGCTCCTGCCTGGAATCCGAATCCGGAGGTATAATACAATGCGGCATTGTGCATCTGATGGTGAGCCTGGGAATGATTGAATGATTCGGAAATACTTCCGTTGGAATGGCTGTCATCGGTTTTGTCCGGACTGAACTGGGTGGTATAGGACAAGTTCAGCGAGTTGTCTTTATCAAATTTATACGTCCCTCCGGCGCGCAGGGTGTGCGTCAGACTACGTCCTTCATTGTCCGTCACTTGATTCACGTCATATACCTGCTCCTTCACCGTATGACGGGCGATGAAATCAATGTAGCCACGAGTATAGTTGCTCTGAAGGTTATACATGAAATCAAGGTCAATTTTAGGAGAAGTATAGGCCAGTGTGACGCCTCCGTTGCCCCCGGCTTCCTTCTGCTGTTTATATTCACCGTTGACTTCTCCTTGCAAGCCTCCTTCGCCGGGTTTATATCCTTTCAGTACAAGGTTGATAGCCGCACCGCGCACGTGGTATTGCGGAGGAACGCTGTACATCACTTCCGCTTTTTCCACGCGCGAGGCCGGCATACCCTTTAAGAGAGTGATGAGTTGTTCGTAGGTCATGGACGAGGGACGTCCGTTCAGCAGCAAACTGACTCCGCCTGCTCCGGCCAGTGTCAGTACATCGTTCTGTTCGATAACGCCCGGAAGTTGTTTGAGGGCTTCGTACGCGTTGGTGACCAGCCGTTGGGAGGTCAGCTGCGGCATGTCATAGGTCAGTCGGCTGCCTTCTACGGTGACCAGCGGGCGTTCGCCTTGTATCACGACTTCCTGAAGGGCATAGTCTTTCGGTTGCAGTGTAAACGTGCCGGCATCGGTCCCTGTGCCTTCTTTCTCCTGCGGTTCATACAGCAGGTGTTGGAACAGCAGACGATAGTGTGCCGGCTGGTGATTCAGCAGGAAAGTACCGTCAGCATTTGTAATGGTAGCTTCTACAAATATGGAATCGGGTGTCTGGAGCACGACCGTGGCCCCGTCAATAGGCTGACGGGAAGGGTCGGTAACTTTACCTGTGATGGTTTGTGCGGTGGCTGTTCCGAGCATCGTACCGAGCAGTAACAAGATGCTCACTAAAAAATACTTTTTCATATCGTTCGTGTCTTTATCTTTCATTATCTTTGACACTGCAAAACTAAAAAGCCCGTTTCGCTTTTTGGGTTAAGGCAAGGTTAACGCTACGTTAACGTCTTTCGTTTACGTGAAGAATATACGCTTATGAAGATGAAACACATTCGCTGGATTGCGGTAGTGGGACTGATTGCGATTGTCGAACTGCAGTATGTCTGGCTGGTCAACACTTACAAGCTGACCCGTGAGAACGTCATGCGGCAGAGCCATGAGCTTTTTAAGGATGCGGCACTTAAGGAGGCTTTTGATCGGATGGGTCTTTGGAAAGAGTTGCATGGGAAGAAGGATTCCACGTACACGTATCGGTTTGACCTGAATGAGGACGTGGAGGATGATGAGACTCAGACTCCAACTCCGGAAACACGTCAGTTTATTGAATCGGCTGTGTTCATCGCCATACAGGAAGGGGTATCGAATACGTTCAAGATGGATGTGTCCTTGCATAATCTGGATTCTATTTATACCCACATGCTGGATTCGGTCGGTATCCCGGCCAAGGTATCGACTTGTGTGACGGATTCGTTAGGTAATGTGTTGCGGGCATCCTCTCCACAGGCAAAACTGGAAGGACAAAAATACTTGAGAACAAGGCTGGTACCTATAAATAAGGCATATACCCGCTATCTGCAAGGGGTGATTCTGAATCCTTACTGGGTGATTTTCCAGCGTATGACCCTCTTGTTGATTGCCACGGTGCTGATTATGGTACTGGTCATTATCTGTATTGTGTATCAGATTCGTGTCATTATCCGGCAGGACAAGATAGCCAAGGTGAGGGAGGATTTCTCGTATGCCATGATTCACGACATGAAGACTCCACTGAGCTCCATCCTGATGGGGACGGAGATTCTGGAAAGCGGACGCCTGGACGGACAGCCGGAAAAGAAGGAACGGTATTTCCGGATTGTGAAAGAGGAAGGAGAGCATCTGCTGGCGTTGACCAACAAGGTACTGACGCTTTCCAAACTGGAGAATCATGCATTGAAATTGCAACAGACGGATTGCCTGCTACAGCCGATTCTGGAGGATTTGGCGGAGAAGTACAAGGCAAAAACAGCCAAGCAGGTTGCGTTTGTATGGAACTTGCAGGAAGAAGTAGTTTGGGCAGACGAAGAATTTCTGAAAGAAGCGCTCAGTAATTTGATAGACAATGCATTGAAATATTCGGGCGAAGTCGTGGAAATTACATTTCTTTCGGAACGGAAAGCGGATGGAGCGGTCTGTGTGACAGTAGCCGACAATGGTTTCGGTATTCCGTTGAAAGACCAGCGGAAGATTTTTGAGAAATACGAACGGGCGGCAGCCAGTGAACGCAGTCGTTCCGGTGGAGCATCTGGTTTCGGACTGGGACTGAATTATGTGCTTCGGATTATGGAAGCGCACGGCGGACGGGTCACGCTGGAAAGTATGGAGGGGGAATACAGCCGGTTTACCTTGGCTTTTCCTCCGGAGAGTGCCCTGGAGAATAAAAAAGAGGAACGATGAAATGGAAGAGATAATCAAATTGTTGTTGGTGGAAGATGACGCGAATCTGTGTTATATCATTCAGGGTGGTCTGGAGGATATGATTGGAGGGTATAAGGTGCTGACGGCATCCAATGGCGAGGAAGGACTGGCCGTTTGGAAGGCACAGCAGCCGGATGTCATCGTAGCCGACATTGAGATGCCGGTAATGGACGGATATGAGATGGTACGGCGTATCCGGGAGCAGGATGAGCATGTGCCCATCTTGTTTACTTCCGGGCGTGTGTCACCGAAAGATGTGGTGAAAGGTTATGAACTGGGTGTGAATAACTATGTCAAAAAGCCATTTCTGGCCGAGGAACTGCATGCACATATCACGGCACTGTTGAAACTGACGCGAGGGATGTCGGCGCAGAAAGAAGTTCGGGAGGTACCCATCGGGAAACTGTTCTCCTTTGATACGGTGCGTGGCGTATGGAAGCAGAAAGGGGGAGAAGAACGGATGCTGACGGCACGGGAAGCTGATTTGCTGCGTATGTTGTGTGAGCATAAGGGACAGATTGTGCGGCGGGAAGTCATCTTGTCGCGTCTATGGAATACGGAGGAAGATTACTTTGCTTCGCGCAGTTTGGATGTGTTTGTGTCTCGCTTGCGCAAACTGTTAGCGGACGATGATACGGTGGAACTGAAGACCGTGAAGGGAGTAGGTTTGATGTTGGAAGAAAAAGTCTAATTTAAAATACAAAACGAATATGCAATATTTTAAAAGTGATTACATGGAAGGAGCGCATCCGTTGATTCTGGAGCGCTTGTGTCAGACGAATATGGAGAAAACTTCGGGCTATGGCACGGATGAGTATTGTGCATCGGCTCGCCGGAAAATTGCAGAAGCTTGCGGATGTCCGCAGGCGGAAGTACATTTCATGGTGGGAGGTACACAGACCAATGCCACGGTCATTACGGCCTTGCTTCGTCCGTATGAAGGAGTGATTGCAGCAGAAACGGGCCACATCAACCAACATGAAGCCGGAGCGGTGGAAGCAGGAGGACATAAGGTGCTGGCTTTGCCTCACCATGAAGGAAAGTTGGATGCGGAAGAAGTAGACCGTTATGTGACGGCTTTCTATCAAGACCCGAGCTGGGATCACATGGTGGCTCCGGGAATGGTGTATATATCGCATCCTACGGAATACGGTACACTTTATACGCTGGATGAACTGAAGGATTTGTCTGCCGTGTGCCGTAAGCATAAGATTCCGTTGTTCCTCGACGGGGCTCGTCTGGGTTACGGATTGGCAGCACGGGATACGGATGTGACTTTGAAAGACATCGCTTCCTTGTGTGATATTTTCTATATTGGCGGAACGAAGGTTGGTGCTTTGTTTGGCGAGGCGGTCGTAATTCCGCAGCCCGGACTGATTCGCCAGTTTGATACAATTGTCAAACAGCGGGGTGTGTTGCTGGCCAAGGGACGTCTGTTAGGTTTGCAGTTTGATACCTTGTTTACAGATGGCTTGTACCTGAAAATTGCCCGTCATGCCATTGATATGGCTGACCGGATTGTGGAAGGACTGAAAGTAAACGGTTATACATTCTACATTCGTCCGCAGAGCAACCAGTTGTTTGTACAGCTTGAAAACAGCTTGTACGAGAAACTGGCGCAGCGCATCGGCTTTGAGGTGTGGGAAAAACGGGCTGACGGTACGACAGTGGTACGTATCGCGACCAGTTGGGCTACACGTGAAGAAGATGTGGCTGAATTGCTGGAAGAGTTGAAGAATAAATAATCTTAGGTAAAGATAAAAAGTAACAGCCTCGCAATACTTACGGAATCGAATGCCGTAAACCTTGCGAGGCTGTTTTTTATTTCTCGGTTTCTTCCTCTTTGAACCAGGAAGCATACATCAGATATCCGTTGGCAATCTTCTGATTCAGTTCCTTGCTCTGTGCAGGGTCAACTTTCTTGATAAACTTGGCGGGTACGCCGCCCCAAAGCGTATGCGGCTCAATGACGGTATTGGCAAGTACCAGTGCGCCGGCAGCCACGATGGCTCCTTCACCTACTACGGCATGGTCGAGCAGGGTAGACCCCATTCCAATCAGGGCATTGTCGTGCACACAAGCTCCGTGAAGTGTCACGTTGTGGCCGATGGATACGTCATTGCCTATTTCTACGGTTGATTTCTCATATAACGTATGAAGCACGGTACCGTCCTGAATGTTTACACGGTCGCCAATACGGATGGAGTTTACATCTCCCCGAAGTACTGCATTGAACCATACGCTGCAATCCTTTCCCATTACTACATCGCCGATGATGGTGGCGTTGTCGGCCAGATAACAATTCTCACCGATTTGAGGAGTAAACCCTCTTACTGATTTGATAAGTGCCATAGGTAAATCATTTTTAAGAGGGGCTAAGTTAGCGGATTTTTGGAGAAATATCGATTTTATTTTTCGGAAAAAACTTTATTTGCTTTTAGAGGATTTCAAAATAATTCTTTGTACTGTGCTTTTCATAGTATTAGATTTAAGGTTAACAAAGGTTGGAGTTCAGCGGAACTCCTTTTTTTATGCCCTTTCCCGCGCAATATTTCCTTTTGTTTTTGTTCGTGAAAAAAACGCCCTTGCGTTCCATCCAAAACGCACTTGCGTTTGAACTAAAACGTCCTTGCGTTTGAAGTGAAACGCACTTGCGTTTTATATCAAATGCACTTGCGTTTTTTTTGAGGGGTAAATGTGCCGGGAAATCCCTTCATTTCCGTTAGAACCATCCCTTTTCCCTTACGCGCGCATACGTACGCGCCCGCACGAATTATATAATGTATGGGATTTCACACGGATTTCTACATAGCAATAAAAAAATATGCTTTATAGCATAAAGAAAATCAGCGAGTTAGATAAAACCCTGAAAAAATATTGCAAAAAAGTATGCAGTAAAAGTTGCATGAAAGGAAAAAGTCTGTACCTTTGCAACCGCTTTCGAGAGGGAGAGCCGCTGAAGATGACA
>OKWR01000177.1_pt1 | contig 84431 bp, 70 predicted proteins | sample 1607101 | NCBI WGS metagenome assembly OKWR01 (sample SAMN04414076, study PRJEB24778) | human gut metagenome | material: faecal | host: Homo sapiens
ATGAGAAACCCATTGGTAGAGTTAAATATGCGCTAATTTAATTCCGCCAACGAGTTGCTTTAGTAAAGGAGAAATGATGTAAATCAGATTTTGAGTGATGTTATAAGAAGCTCTGTTCCGTTCCTGTATGGGCGGAACAGAGCTTTTGATGTTTCTGGAGGTGAGTAACGTTTTCTTTAATTTTCTTTTCTTAAAATGCGCCGTGTGAGTGAATTAAAATCGTTATATTTGCATCTTGGATATTAAAGTTTTGATAAATCACAGATATGGCACAGAAAATCATTCAAACGCAGTCATTGCAACAAACTCAGACACTGTCTCCCCAACAGGTGCTTCAGGTGCGCTTGCTGGAGATGCCCGTATCTGAACTGGAACAGCGGGTAAAGAATGAAATTATTGAAAATGGAGCGTTGGAAGAAAGTGACCATTTTTCAGAAGCAGATGATTCCTATAATTCCGATACTCAGGATGATGCTTATGAAACAGGCGAAGGAGGTATGGAAGCCTATTCCGATCTGGTATCTTCTCCTTCCAAGGAACTGAAGGATGCTTTGGGAGATTACCGGAATTCGGATGAAGTGCCTGATTATCTGTTGAAGAACTATCCGCAGAATGACACGGTGGAAACGATAGAGTATAGCGATACCATCTCCTTCTACGAACAGATGAAAGAACAGATGAACGAGTGCGAACTCACGGAGAAGCAGAAAATGCTGATGGAATATCTGATCGGTTCGTTGGAAAATGACGGCTTGCTGAAAAAACCGCTTTCTACTTTGGCGGATGAGTTGGAAGTGTATCATAACGAGCAGACTACCGTGGAAGAACTGGAACAGGTGCTCCATATCTTGCAGGATTTTGAACCGGCCGGTATCGGTGCCCGCAGTTTGCAGGAATGTTTGCAGATACAGATCCGGCGTGATGAGCGTTTCCATACTCCGCTCAAGCAAAAGGAATACCGTATTGTTACGCAATTCTATGAGGAGTTTACTCATAAGCGGTGGGATAAAATCCAGCAACGCATGAAACTGACTGATCAGGAGGTTGAATTGCTTCAGAAAGAAATTCGTAAACTGAATCCGCGTCCGGGCAGTTCCATGGGAGAGATTGTGGGGCACAATTATCAGCAGGTCGTGCCCGACTTTATTGTGGAAACGGACGATGATGGCACAATAACCATGACCCTGAATCAGGGAGATGTTCCGGAACTGAAAATCAGTGATTCTTTTTTGGATCTTCTGAAGCAGTATGATCAGGGACGGCAGAAAATCAGCCGTTCGGAAAAGGATGCCTTGCTTTATACCAAGCAGAAGATAGAAAAAGCGCAGATATTTATTGATGCCATCCGGCAACGCCGTCACACACTGACGGTGACGATGCAGGCTATTATCGATTTGCAACGCCCCTTCTTTCTTGAAGGTGATGAATTGCTGCTCAAGCCGATGATCCTGAAGGATGTGGCTGAACGTACCGGGCTGGATATTTCAACCATATCACGTGTAAGCAACAGTAAATATGTGCAGACCAATTATGGTATTTATCCACTTAAATGGTTCTTCAGTGACGGCTATACGACCGATGACGGTCAGGAAATAGCTACCCGAAAAATACAAAATGCCCTGAAGGAAATCATTGAAAATGAAGATAAGAAGAAACCTTTGAGTGATGAGGTCCTGACCCAAATGTTGAATCAGAAAGGTTTTCCTATTGCACGCCGCACGGTGGCCAAATACCGTGAGCAGCTGGGAATTCCCGTTGCAAGATTAAGAAAATGAGCGATAAACAGATTATTCTGATAGCCCGCTTCTTTTCCGGGCTGTTCCGTCCTTTTTACATGCCTTTAATCAGTTTTCTGGCATTGTTTATATTCACTTATCTGAATGTGTTGCCGTTTAGCTATAAGTTGAGTGTGCTGGCTTTGGTTTACTGTCTTACCATACTGTTGCCGCAGTTGCTGATTTTTGCTTATCGGAGCATGAAAGGCTGGCAGGCGGTGCATTTGCGCCGGCGCGAACATCGAGTGGTTCCTTATATTCTGTCCATTCTGTCCTATCTCACCTGTCTGTATGTTTTGAATGAGTTGCACATGCCCCGATATATGGGAGGAATTATTGTTTCGGCTCTGTTGATACAGATCTCCTGTGCGGTGGTGAATATCTGGTGGAAAGTAAGTACGCATTCGGCTGCAATGGGCGGTTTGATTGGTGGCTTGCTTGCTTTTTCATTGCTGTTTATGTTTAATCCGGTATATTGGTTATGTGTAGCCGTTTTATTGGCCGGAGTTGTAGGCAGTTGCCGTATGTTGTTGCGTCAGCATTCTTTGGGACAGGTGCTGGTGGGCACTCTTATCGGTATTATTTTCGGCTTTTGGGGTATTCTTTTGCCTTTCCCCAGTATTTTGCATTAAACTATTTGTCAATAAACATATTAAAATCAAGTTATATGAAACCAGTTGTAAGTATTATTATGGGCAGTACGTCCGATCTTCCGGTGATGGAGAAGGCTGCTAAGTTTTTTGATGAAATGCAGGTTCCTTTTGAGATGAACGCTTTGTCGGCTCATCGCACACCGGACGAGGTAGAGGCTTTTGCCAAAGGCGCGGCTGAACGTGGTGTGAAAGTGATTATTGCCGGTGCCGGTATGGCTGCCGCTCTGCCAGGAGTGATTGCCGCAAGCACTACTTTGCCGGTTATCGGAGTACCAATCAAAGGAATGCTCGACGGACTGGATGCCATGCTGTCTATCATTCAGATGCCTCCCGGAATCCCGGTGGCTACCGTGGGAGTGAACGGCGCGTTGAATGCCGGAATCCTGGCTGTGGAGATGCTGGCACTGGCCGATGAGGCTCTGGCTGCCCGTCTGGCTGAATATAAGAACAGCCTGAAGAACAAGATTGTAAAGGCCAATGCCGAGCTGGCTGAGGTGAAATATCAGTTTAAGTGTAATTAATCCTATGGACTTGTTTGATTATCAGCGTAGAGAGACCTGCGAGGTGCAGATCGGCAGTACGCCTCTTGGCGGACAGAATCCGATACGTGTGCAGAGTATGACCAATACGGTTACTTTGGACACTGAGGCTTGCGTGGCTCAGACACTCCGCATCGCTCAGGCTGGCGGTGAATATGTGCGCCTGACTACGCAGGGAGTGCGTGAGGCTGAGAATCTGAAAAATATCAACGCCGGAGTGCGTGCCGCAGGATGTGACGTGCCTTTGGTGGCCGATGTGCATTTCAATCCCCGTGTGGCCGATGTGGCTGCGGAATATGCCGAAAAGGTACGCATCAATCCGGGTAATTATGTGGATTCTGCCCGAACTTTCAAGCAGCTGACCTATACCGACGAGGAATATGCAGCAGAGATCCGCAAGATTGAGGAGCGCTTTGTGCCGTTCCTGGATATCTGTCGTCGGAATCATACGGCCATTCGCATTGGTGTGAACCACGGTTCGCTGAGCGACCGCATCATGAGCCGCTACGGAGATACGCCCGAAGGTATTGTGGAGAGCTGTATGGAGTTCTTGCGCATCTGTGTGAAGCAGGACTTCAAGGATGTGGTGATCTCCATAAAGGCCAGCAATACGGTGGTGATGGTGCAGAGCGTGCGCCTGCTCGTGCAGGTGATGGAGCAGGAGGGAATGAACTTCCCGATCCACTTGGGAGTGACCGAAGCCGGCGATGGTGAGGACGGACGCATCAAGAGCGCCGTGGGAATCGGTGCCTTGCTGGCTGACGGTATCGGCGACACCATCCGTGTGTCTTTGAGTGAAGCTCCTGAGAACGAGATACCTGTGGCCCGTAAACTGGTCGATTATGTGGTGCAGCGTCAGGGACACATCATGGTGCCGGGCATTGCCGCGGAGGATTTCAATTACGTACATCCCGTGCGTCGCGTCACCCGTGCCGTAGGCAATATCGGTGGCGATCAGGTGCCGGTTGTGGTGGCCGACCGTATGGATCTGCAGGCTGCCGGAACATTGGCTTCCCATCAGTCTGTGCCCGATTTCCTGCCCGACTATATCTATTGCGGACAGAATCTGCCGGAAAAAGAGCATCGTGAGCAGACGGCTTACATCGTGGATGCCGATTGTTGGACCGGTGAGGAGAATACCTATCCTGCCTTCCCGTACAACATGCTGCCGTTCATGGGACAGTGTCCGGCCAAGCTGAAATTCCTTTTCCTGAGCTATGCCGCTTTGACCGAAGAGGTGCGTGCCTGTCTGAAATACCATCCTGAGGTGGTCATCATCGCGCAGAGCAATCACAAGAACCGTCTGGCCGAGTTCCGTGCCCTGATTCATGAACTGATTCGCAACGGACTGCAGAATCCGGTGATCGTATTCCAGCACTATGCGCACACTCAGGAAGAGAAAGAAGACTTCCAGATAGAGAGCGCGGCCGATATGGGTGCTCTGCTTTTTGACGGCCTGTGTGACGGAATCTATCTCTACAACAACGGTTCGCTGTCGCATCAGGATATTGATGCTACGGCATTTTCCATTTTGCAGGCTGCCCGTCAGCGCACCAGCAAGACGGAGTATATTTCCTGTCCGGGTTGCGGACGTACGCTTTACGACTTGCAAGATACTCTGGCTCGTGTGAAAGCTGCCACAGCGCATCTCAAAGGATTGAAGATTGCCGTGATGGGCTGTATCGTAAACGGTCCTGGAGAAATGGCCGATGCCGACTACGGATATGTGGGAGCGGCTCGTGGAAAGGTGAGCCTCTACAAGAAAAAAGAATGTATCGAAAAGAATATTCCGGCCGAGGAAGCAGTGGAGAAACTCCTCCGTCTGATTCGGGACAACGGTGACGATCCGGAATATAACGCTAATAAAGAAAACCAATAAACAATGGAACAGAAATTATTTGTTTACAATACTCTTTCGCGCAAGAAAGAAGAATTCAAGCCCATCACACCGGGACGCGTCGGCATGTATGTGTGCGGACCGACCGTGTATGGCGATGCCCATTTGGGACACGCTCGTCCGGCGATTACTTTTGACGTGTTGTTCCGCTACTTGCAGCATATCGGTTACAAGGTTCGCTATGTGCGTAACATTACGGATGTGGGACATCTGGAGCACGATGCGGACGAGGGCGAGGACAAGATTGCCAAGAAGGCTCGTCTGGAGCAGTTGGAGCCTATGGAAGTGGCTCAGTACTACACCAATCGCTTTCATGATGCCATGGCAGCGCTGAACGTGCTTCCGCCGAGTATCGAGCCGCATGCTACCGGACACATCATCGAGCAGATTCAGCTGGTGAAGGAAATCATGGACAATGGCTATGCCTACGAGAGCGAGGGCAGTGTTTACTTCGATGTGCCTAAATACAACAAGGTTTACCGCTACGGCAAACTCTCCGGACGTAATTTGGAGGATGTGATCAACAATTCACGTGAGTTGGATGGAGTCGGTGAGAAGCACAACCAGGTGGACTTTGCCCTTTGGAAATCTGCCCAGCCACAGCACATCATGCGCTGGCCGAGTCCGTGGAGCGACGGTTTCCCGGGATGGCACTGTGAGTGTACGGCTATGGGACGCAAGTATCTGGGCAATCACTTCGACATTCACGGAGGTGGCATGGATCTGATCTTCCCGCACCACGAGTGCGAAATCGCGCAGGCTGTAGCCAGTCAGGGCAGTGACATGGTGAACTATTGGATGCACAATAACATGATTACCATCAACGGACAGAAGATGGGTAAGAGTCTGGGCAACTTCATCACCTTGTCTCAATTCTTTAGCGGAGAACACGAAAGTCTGGCACAGGCTTATTCGCCGATGACAATCCGTTTCTTTATTCTTCAGGCACACTACCGCAGCACGGTTGACTTCAGCAACGAGGCTCTGCAGGCCAGCGAGAAGGGGCTGTCCCGTCTGATGGAAGGTATGAAGAACCTGAAGCAGATTACTCCGGCAAGCGCTCCGGGCAGTGTGACCATGGACTATGTAAATGAGCTCGAAAGCAAGTGTTACGAGGCCATGAACGATGACTTGAATACTCCGATTGTTATCAGTCATCTGTTTGATGTATGCCGTGTACTCAACACTATTGTAGACAAGAAAGCCACTATTGACGCTCCGACATTGGAAGCACTGACCAAGGTGTTCCATACCTTTGCTCTGGATATTCTGGGACTGAAGGAAGAAGTGGGCAGCAACAGTGGTCGTGAGGAGGCTTTCGGTAAGGTGGTTGATATGTTGCTGGAGCAGCGTATGATTGCCAAGGCTAACAAGGATTGGGCTACCAGCGATAAGATCCGTGACAGTCTGGCTGAGCTTGGATTTGAAGTGAAAGATACGAAGGACGGTTTCTCTTGGAAACTGAACCGATAAAAATCAGATAAAGGCACGGCGGGTGTGTCTGTATTATTTGTAGAGATATGCATTTTCTCTGAGCCGTCTCTTTCATGATGGAAAGAAGGGCATAAATTCAGAAGTCCGTTTGAATGGTCTACTGAATTTATGCCCTTTGTTTTTTCGGATATCAGAAACGCGTCCTGTACTGCGCTTATTTTGCGCAATTATGCTTTAGCCGTAAATCAATATATTCAAGCAGTTCTTTGGAACGGGAGCAACTGAAGACATATTTCTTATTGCGGGTACGGATGAAAAGCAAATGATTCAAATCAGTCGCATACATGGTATATTTACCCAGATTGGTGTTTTTGAACAGGCCTAAAAATCCGAATAACCCTCCGCTGCCGAACAGACGTATCGAATCACTGATATCAGATTTCTGTAAGATTTTGGTTTCTATGATTCTGTCCACAGGGATTTTCAACGAACCAAAAAGTCTGCTTACTGTTATTTTCTCATTGTCTGCCTTCAGCCGTATGGGCATATATCCCAATCCGATAAGAATCGTACCTGAGATAACGGTTATCAGCAAGTATTTTAGCCACAGCATTCCCTCCGGCCATATTTTGGCTTCCAGATAAAAGCCGGTGCCGATTAGAATAATAAGAGTCACAACAGTAATGGCACATACAGTGCCGCTCCACTGAAAAGGGACGGAGATGTTGTTATTTTCTGTGTTCATAATATTCTTTTGACTGACTGCTTAAAATGTTTTTATTGGCAAATCCGTTTTTTCATAAACTTTGAGGACAGGTTTCTTACTGTTCCTTGTTCCGCTGTTCTCTGAGTGTTACAGTGGCTCTGTCATGCGGATCTGCAATCTCTTTGGCTGTCTGCTTTTATTTCTTGATGATAGATGTCATCGGATTCCTGATCCCTTTAAATCCATTTAAAAAGGCTTTTGCCGATCCGAAGTTGAGATACATGTCCAAACGTACGGGAAGATGATTTTTATCATCGGTAACATAAAAAGTAATAACCTCTTTTTCCTGTTTGTTTTTATACTCAACAAAAGAGAAAACCAGACACCGGTAAGTTATTCCGGTATTTTCCATCTCAAAATTCTTTTTTCCACGGTAGATTAAAGTTTCCATTTTTACATCATCTCCATCGGCCATTAAGAATTTGATCTTTTGTCCTACCTTGTATCCGTCCGCATTAAAGGAACGGGCTTTAAGCAGCATGCTGAGCATATCATAGACACACTCTGTGCTTCTCTTATTTTGGATGTTGATTTTATTTTTAGGATTTTTATAGAGTTGACGGAGCATGGTATAATTATTCTGATAGTTATACCATACTTCGTCTACTCGATATTGCTTTCCTTCTAAGGCCCCTTTTCTGAAGTAATAGGGGACAATGGAGTGATCTACGATACTGACTAATGTGTCTCGCATAACAAAAAACTTGTCTGCTCTCTTGCTGCCTCGTGTAATCAGATGACACCGATAAGCATCTTTTCCATTGTAACGGGTATTGGCAATATCCATGCTGGCGCTTCCTACTTTTACCCAAATGAACTTCCAGTTGAAGTAAAGATCATAGGTGAGTATTTCACCGGCCTTAAAGGCGGTATTTTGAGCCGGGCATTGTGCCACGGCTGAATGAATGCTTAGCAGCATAAGGATAATCCAGAAAAAAGACCTTTTCATAAGCAATATTATTTAACGGTTATAGTTTTTGTTTCTTTGTTTGATTTTCTTTTCCTGATCCGGTTTCTGTTTTGTAATTTCAGGTGCCTTTTGTTTGATTAAAGGAATGCTTCTGGGATCCCAGTCCTGTTCTATTTCCATTCTGACCTTTATAGGTATCGGTCTTGGGAAGTAGTACATTGGTTCTGGCTGTAATCCTTCATCATAACTTCCGGTGTCCCATACTCCGTTTCCGTTCGTATCAATAAATGCGCGTATATAGTAAGTGGCCGGTTGCAGATAGAAGAAATCTGCTCTGTTGTTTACTGTTGCTTGTGCCTGTAGAATCTTTCCTGAGGCATCCAGTAATTGTATGACTGCCAGTGTATCCGGCATGGTCAGATGGACAAACAGGGCGCCGAATGATTCTAACGGACTGATTTTGATATTACATTCTATCTTACTGTTTTCTATTCCGAAGATATCGACAAATGCAGCTGTATCTGCCTGAAATTTATATGTCTGTTCTGGCTTCCATTCAGCATAGAGGCAATAACTGCGCGTTTTTCCTTCTACTGGAAGAAATAAATAGGGCTCATTTATCCATAAAGTATCTACTTTCTTCTGAAAAGAAAATAAAGTAGTGTCAATCTTCTCTATGGGCTGTGGAAAAGTGATTGTTACATTCTTGTTGGGAGCCATATTGCCATATCTGGACATCTGTGGTGTCATATATGTTTTTAGGAAAGGGTTTACTGTTTGAACCTTTTTTCCTTTTTTGCGTAGCTTCTCATTTTCCTTTTCCCATTTCTCTATATTGTCTTTCAGTTCTTTCTCGATTTTCTCACGGCTCTTCTTGGCAGCCAGTTCGAGAGTATCTGTGCGTGGAACCAGTTGCCCTAAAGTATCGGTTTCGAGGTAAGTCAGACCGAATTTAAGGGTATCCAGGTTTGCCGTCAGCGTATCCTTAATCCAATAGGTCAATGTGTCTTTTTGGGCAGATGCTTCCAACAGGAAGGCGGTTTCCGGATCAAAATTAAAACCATTGATGGTAGGAAGCGTATCGGAAGGAGCGGTAAAAAATACCGTAAAGCGGTTTGGTACCGGTCTTTCGATCTTAAGGAGATGCAGTTCCTGGCCCTTTTCTTTAAACGCTCTTAAGACAATATCGTTGGGTAAGAATTTCGTATAAGGGATATACCGTATGGAGTCGATGTGTGTGGAGTCATGCCATACGGTATCGCTTCGGGTATCCATAGTACTGGAAGGTACGATAACTGTTGTGTCGAAGGCAATCTGTTCACTCTTCTGATTGAACAGAAAATTGCCATCTGCATCCTGTAAGGCAAAAATATGATATCGGCCGGGAGCAATTCCTTTGATATTGAAAAATCCACTTCCATTGGTTCGTGCTACGCGCATGAAGGGTTTGGTGCGGAAAACTGTTTGAGTATCTTCCTGATGTAATCCAACCAAAATACCTTTAATGGGTTCCAGATCTTCTGCGTTCAGAACATGTCCAGATACTTCCATGGTGTCAATCTTAGGCCCCGTAGAGAAAGAATAGGTAAATTGTCCCATTGGATTTCCTTCGTTATTGTCAACAATGGCATCACCAAAGTCAATGGTATAGGTTGTATTTGCTTTAAGAGAATCAAAAAGTTCTATACTGATACGTTTGCCCTCAGTTCGAATATCAGGCATCTCCTGCTGCGGTGGAGATACAACAAGTTTTTCAGAAGCGTTTTCCAATTTGATGTATTCATCAAAAAGAAGTGAGATACGTTTCTGCTTATTGTTTATAGCTTGATTATCAGGATTGCATCGAATTACTTTAGGGGGAGTCTCATCATATGGTCCCCCCTCTGGGCTTCCCATGCTGGCACAGGCATAGATCAGAATATTCAGTAAGACGAAGCATATAACTTTGGTTATTCTTTTGGTTCTTTCCATTATTAAGAGTTCAAAGATAAAATTTCTTCAATATAAGTTCGGTTGTTGCTAAGGCGAGGTACCTTATGTTGGCCACCCAGTTTTCCTTTTTGTTTTAGCCAGTCGTTGAACAAACCTTTACGGGCTACAACAATTTCCAGTTTCTGAAGTGTAATGTCTTTATAACGTTTGGCTTCATAGTCTGAGTTGATTTGTTGCAGTGATTGATCCAGTATATCATTAAAACGTTCTAAGGAATCCGGTTCACGGGCAAATTCGATAACCCATTGATGGCTGCATTTTCCTTGTGCATTCATAAAAATGGGGGCTGCTGTGTAGTCTAAGACTTGAGCACCGGTTTCACGGCATGCTATGGCCAATCCTTTTTCGGCATTGTCAACAATCAGTTCTTCTCCAAAAGCATTAATGAAGAATTTGGTACGTCCGCTGATAATGAACTTATAGGGATTAGTGGATGTGAATTTTACGGTGTCACCGATCATATAGCGCCATAAACCGCTTGAGGTAGAGATGACCATAGCATAGTTACGATTGGTTTCCACTCCCCAAAGAGGAACGACCTTTGGATTTTCGTTCTCCAATTCGTCCATAGGGATAAACTCATAGAAGACTCCATAGTCAAGCATTAATAGCATGGCCGGATCATTCGGGTCATTCTGTAAACCGAAGAAACCTTCACTGGCGTTATAGGTTTCCATATAGTGCATTTTGGGAGAAGTAATCAGATTCTTGTATTGCTCGCGATACGGAGTGAAGGCTACACCGCCATGAAAGAAAACTTCCAGGTTGGGCCATACTTCCTCCAAATGCTTTTTCCCTGTGATTTCCATGACCCGTGTCAGGACGGAAAGCATCCATGAGGGAACGCCACTTAGATTGGTTACATTCTGGTTGATAGATTCCATTGCAATCCGATTACGTTTGATTTCGAAATCGCTTAACAGGGCCGTGGCCTTTTTAGGAACACGGATCATATTAACCAGAGGATTGATGTTTTCGATCAAAATGGCACTCAGGTCACCTACAAGGCTATTGGGTAAATTGTAATTGGGGGCATGGCTTCCACCCAGAATCAGAGCTTTGCCATCGAATATACGGCTTTTAGGATTGTTTTTCAGATAAAGCACTACAGCATCGGTTCCGCCTTTGTAATGCGTATCGTGTAATTCTTCTTTACTGACCGGAATAAATTTGCTTTTATCATTCGTTGTGCCGGATGACTTGGCATACCATTTTACTTGTCCCGGCCATAAAACATCTTTTTCACCTTGCCGCATACGGTCAATAAAGAGTTTTAGCTCTTCATAGGTATTTATGGGAGAAGAAGCTGCAAAATCTTCATAGGTTTTGATTTTGTCAAAACCATGGTTCTTGCCCCATTCTGTATTTTGGGCTTTCCGGATCAGGGAAAAAAGGGTTTTCCGTTGAAGTTCTTCAGCGATAGTGAAATGCAAGTCTAACTGCTTTTCGCGAGGCTTGAAGATATTTCTTATGATACTTGTTTTATTCATCTTTGCTTTATTTTTGTATCGCATGAAACATTTATACAAAAATAAAGCAAAGTTCTTAGAATATCTAGGTTTTGAGGTGTTTTTATTGATTTTAAATGGGAAGTTTGCCGATTATGCTTCAAAAGCAGCTTTTTCGGCAGCTTCTACAATCTCATCTTTAGTAAGCTTTTTATTTCCTTTTTTATCGGAAATCTTTGTTTCAGAAGTATTTAGAGATATTTCTCTAAAAGAAGCCTCTATTTCTTCGTTTGTGATTACCTGCGAATCTGTTGCTGTTGGTACAGAATTCGGAGTTTCTGTTTTAGGCAATTCTCCGATATCCTGTATTGTCCTGGCGTTAAGAATCTTATGAGTGAATCCGGTCTTTTTGAGCATTTCCAGAGTTTCTTTGGCTGCTATTTGTTGACTTTCCTTTTTGGAATAGCCTTTACCGATTCCACATGCAATACCCTGTAGGAAAACTTGTGAGGAGAATGTAGGACTACCATCGTTTTCGCTGCTTTGTTCCAGGAGTTCAAATGAGATACTGACTTTATTCTTTTGAGTCCACTCAATCAGTTTGCTTTTAAAATTAACTTCTTTATATGCGATTGAGTCTACACTGATGTATTTGTCCAGAATGCGCTGTTGCATAAACTGCATGCAACAATTATAACCGCGATCCAGATAAATGGCACCGATAAGAGCCTCAAAAGCATTGCCGCACATATTGCTGTTGTGGGAATTGTTTGAGTGAACGGAGTATTTGATCAGTCTATGCAGACCGATCTCAATAGCCACCTTGTTTAAAGTTTCGCGTTGTACGATTTTACTGCGGGCATTGGTCAGGAAACCTTCTTTTTTGCCGTCAAAACGACGGAATACAACATCGCCTACGATGGCATCTAAGATTGCATCGCCCAGAAATTCCAGCCTTTCGTTATTGATCCATTTCCCTTGTTCGCTCTTCACGGAAGAGGATTTATGCAAAAGAGCCTGCTTGTAGAAATGAATTTCCTTGGGATAAAAACCAAGGATCTGATATAAAGAAGAATAAAGCTCCTTTTCTTTTCTAAAAGGGAGCTTCATTCTTTCTATGACATTAATAGGAAACACGATTATTCAGCGTATTTCTTAAAGATTACACATGCATTGTGTCCTCCAAAACCAAAGGTATTGCTCAGTGCGGCACGCACGGTACGTTTCTGAGCCTTGTTAAAGGTGAAGTTCAAATCATAATCAATTTCCGGATCACGATCCTCTTCTTCGTGATTAATGGTTGGAGGAATGATATCATTTTGTACAGAAAGGACACTAACCATAGCTTCCAAAGCACCGGCAGCACCCAATAAATGTCCCGTCATGGACTTTGTAGAACTGATATTCAGTTTATAAGCATGCTCTTTAAACAGAGCCTTGATGGCTTTTGCTTCAGAAATATCACCAACAGGGGTTGAAGTACCATGTACATTGATATAATCAATGTCTTCCGGTTGCATATGAGCATCTTCCAAAGCATTTTGCATAACCAGCATGGCTCCCAGTCCTTCCGGGTGAGAGGCTGTTATATGATATGCATCTGCCGACATGCCGGCACCTACCATTTCAGCATAGATCTTGGCTCCACGCGCTTTTGCATGTTCCAATTCTTCCAAAATCAGGCAGGCAGCACCTTCGCCCATGATAAATCCGTCTCGGCTTGCGCTGAACGGGCGTGATGCACGGGTTGGATCATCGTTACGCGTTGAAAGTGCTTTCATGGCATTGAAGCCTCCGACTCCGGCAGGCCAGATAGCTGCTTCAGCACCACCGCTCAGAATCATATCCGCTTTGCCTAAACGAATCAGATTGAATGCGTCAGCAATAGCGTTGCTTGATGAAGCACAAGCAGAGGTGGTACAATAGTTCGGTCCTCTGAATCCATACTGGATAGAGATATGACCAGCAGCAATATCTGCAATCATTTTCGGAATAAAGAACGGGTTGTATTTTGGACCCATTTCCTTTCCTGTAACAGCATAGTAACCGGCCTCCTCTTCAAAAGTATGGATACCGCCGATTCCGACACCATATATAACTCCAATACGATTTTTGTTTACTGTCTCCAGATCCATGCCTGAGTCAGTTACCGCCATCTGTGCTGAGGCTATAGCGTATTGGGTGTATAAGTCCATCTTGCGCGCTTCTTTGCGGTCAATGAAATCAGTTACCTTGAAGTCTTTCACTTCACAGGCAAACTGAGTCTTGAACATAGAGGCGTCAAAATGAGTAATAGGACCTGCACCACTTACTCCGTTTAGCATATTCTTCCAAGTTTCCTCAGCAGAATTTCCTAATGGGGAAAGTGCTCCAAGTCCTGTTACTACTACTCTTTTTAATTCCATGTATAGTAGGGAATAAAAATATTACTGAGCGTTAGCTTCGATGTAAGAGATAGCGTCGCCTACAGTTGCGATCTTCTCAGCCTGATCGTCTGGAATGTTGATTCCGAACTCTTTCTCAAACTCCATAATCAACTCAACTGTATCCAGAGAGTCTGCACCCAGGTCGTTAGTGAAGCTTGCAGTTGCTACTACTTCAGACTCATCAACACCCAACTTATCCACGATAATAGCTTTTACTCTTGATTCGATTTCAGACATAATTTCTAGTTTTAAATTATTATTAATGTTAGTAAAGTCTCAATATTTCGACTGCAAAGGAACTATTTTTTATTCTTTTATGCAAGAAATGAGGTAAATAAATTCACTTAAACTGCACAATTATAGGTTTTTTGTGCATTTAGAAACACTGGAATACTATTTTTCCCGACGTAAAGGATAGTTCCCTCGCAGTTCCTCAAATTGTTCGGGATGCGTTTTCAGCATACTACTGTCTTTCTGAGGATTGTATAGTAGAAGTGCTCTTTCATGCAATGGCATATCGGGAGTCGGACGTAGTTCTTCCGGAAGTTCTGGGGCAGAGATATTGAACTGGAAAGGGATCTTGAAAAAGTTGCATAATCCTTCGAGTGCCATGCGCGTGGCATTGGCTTTGCCGTCTGCAGAATAGCCTGCGATATGAGGGGTGCCAATAAAAACTTGTTTGAGTAGTTCCAGATTGATATCGGGTTCTTTTTCCCATGTATCAATTACCGCATCCCGGATCTCTCTTTTTTGTAAGGCATGAAGCAGAGCTGTGTTGTCTACAACCGCGCCGCGACTGGTGTTAAATAAGATGCATTCAGGTTTCAGGCAGGCCAGAAAAGATTTATCTGCCAGATGGTAGGTCGGATATTTTCCATCCAGAATAAGTGGTGTATGAAAAGATATAATGTTACAGCGCTTTTGTATCTCCTCAAGAGAAGAAAAATGAATTTCATCTGTGGTGCCGTTTTCTTCCAGTGGAGGATCGTTGTAAAGAACATGGATGCCTAATGAAGCAGCAGCCTTTCCGACAGCTTTTCCGACATGACCGGCTCCAATAATTCCCAGTGTGCAGGTCGGGAAGTCTATCATTCCTCTTTCTTCCAGAAGCAATAAAGCCGAGTGTACATATTGTGCAACAGACGAGGAGTTGCAGCCAGGGCAATTCTTCCAGACAATCCCTTTTTCTTTTAGAAATTCTACATCCAGATGATCAAATCCGATAGTTGCTGTGGCTATATATTTGACTTTACTGTTTTCAAGAAGCTCTCGGTTACAGCGGGTGCGTGTCCGAATGATGAGAGCATCAGCGTCTGCAACATCAGACGCCTTGATTTCATTCCCTTTTCTGTAAATCACTTCGTCTGCAATTTGCTCTATTGCCTCACGGATAAATGGGATTTTATTGTCTACAATTACTTTCATGGCAACAAAGGTATAGTTTTTATATTAAATGTGGTATTTATCGGGCAAAGTTTATCTGAGTGCGAAAAATAAAATATCATTAATTGAAATCAATAGGAAACGAAACGAGATTTCGAGGGAGTATGGAGTATAAAAAACACTTTACCGCAGCTTTTCCTGAAGCTGCGGTAAAGTGTTTTTTATTATAATTGCTGCATGTCATTAAGTTTCTTATAGTAACCGCCTTTGGCTAGAAGTTCTTCGTGGGTACCACGCTCTACAATCTCTCCTTCATGCATGACACATATTTCATCGGCATGTCGTATTGTTGACAAGCGGTGGGCTATGGCAATGGTGGTGCGTGACTTCATCAGGCGTTCCAACGCTTCCTGAACCAACCGTTCGGATTCTGTATCAAGGGCAGAAGTAGCTTCGTCCAAGATCAGGATCGGCGGATTTTTCAGGATGGCTCTGGCAATGCTGACACGTTGGCGCTGTCCGCCAGAAAGACGGCAACCGCGGTCACCGATATTCGTGTCATAGCCGTTCTCGCTTTCCATGATAAAGTCGTGAGCATTAGCGATTTTTGCAGCCTCGATCACTTGTTCCATGGTTGCATTCTCTACACCAAATGCAATGTTGTTAAAAAATGAATCGTTGAATAGGATTGCTTCCTGATTGACATTGCCGATGATGGAACGCAAGTCGTGGACACTGAAGTCCTTGATATTTATTCCGTTGATGGTAATACTTCCTGAAGTAACATCGTGATAGCGTGGTAAAAGATCGGCTAAAGTTGATTTACCGGATCCCGATTGTCCGACCAAAGCAATGGTTTGTCCTTTTTTTATTTTCAGGTTAATATGTTTTAGAACCTGTTTGGCAGAAGTATATTGGAATGAAACATCGTGAAACTCAATTTCTGTTTCCAGATCCTTGATCGGTTGCGGTGTCTGAGGTTCCTTGATCGGATTCTCTGCGCTCAATATTTTGTCTATGCGCTCAATAGAGGCCAGACCTTTAGGTATGCTATAACCGGCCTTTGAGAAATCTTTCAGAGGGTTAATGACACTGTACAGAATGACCAGATAGAAAATAAAGGTTGGAGCATCAATCGGAGAATGATCGGAAAAGATCAGTGTTCCTCCAAACCACAAGACCAGCACTATGAGACAGGTACCCAAAAACTCGCTGACCGGGTGTGCTGACGCCTGGCGAGTCGCAACCCGATTACAGGCTATACGGTAATCGTTACAGCATTTTTCAAATCGGTCACTCATCTTTTTTTCGGCAATAAATGCTTTGATAATGCGCAACCCTCCTAGGGTTTCCTCTAATTGGGTTAGAGTGTCACTCCAAAGATTTTGAGCTGTAAGTGACCGCTGTTTCAACTTGCGTCCGATATTGCCCATGACCCAACCGATTCCCGGAATAACGATAATTGTGAATAAAGTTAATTCCCAGCTTGTTATAAGCATCGTGGCAAAGTAAAACAGGATAAGTATGGGATTCTTGATCAGCATATCCAGTGAACTTGTGATGGAATTCTCTACCTCTGATACGTCACCACTCATTCGGGCTATGATATCTCCTTTTTTCTCATCGGACATAAAAGATAAAGGAAGACGTACGATTTTATTATATAGAAGTACCCGAATATCGCGCACCACATTGGTCCGAAGCGGTATCATGATTGCTGAGGACGCAAAATAAAAGGTGGTTTTAAGAAGCGTGGCAAAGGCCAAAAAGAGTCCTATAAACAATAAAGATAAAGACTCTCCATAATTATGGATCAGTATGGTTGTGTAATAATACAGGTTATTGATGGCAATATCCTTGAATCCCATATCTGCGTTGTCCCAGTTGATAAAATGATATTGTGTGGTATCCATACCAAACAATAAGTTTAATAACGGGAGAAGAGACAAGAATGAAAATACATTCAGGGCAGCGGATAAAAGATTGAATAAAACAGAGCCGGCCATATATTTTCGATAGGGCCAGGCGAATCTTTTCATCACTTGAAGAAATTCTCTCATAAAAAAGCTTTTAAAGATAGGTTATTTACGGCCGAAGTCGGCAGGTATTTCTCCCCATATTTCTGTTTTCCACTTGATGATACGGGTGTTATAGGAATTGTTTTTCAGCCAGTTTTCTGCTCTTTTGATTAAATCATATAAAGGTGCAGTTTTGGCATTGAGTTCCAGTTTTGTTTTGCATTGTTTCTTGCTGACCCAAAGCATGGCAATCTTGCTGTCGGAATAAATGGGCATGGAACTGTTTTTCTGCTTAAGTAGTGCCAGCGCATGTACTATGGCCAAAAACTCACCGATATTGTTGGTGCCGTGTACCGGTCCATAATGAAAAACAACTTCTCCGGTTCTCAGATAAATACCTCGGTATTCCATTTTCCCGGGATTACCACTGCAGGCCGCGTCTACCGCCAGTGCTTCGGCGGTCACTTCCGGAGGTAGCATTAATATGGAGTCATTGCGCTCTACAGCCGGACTGTTCGGAGGTGTAGGAGAACTGGTGTTCTTTTGGAAATAAAGTTCTGGCGGCGACTGGTAGGCCTTTTCAGCTTCCTCTTTTGTGTCGAAAGATTTGTAGACAGCACCTGTGTAACCGTTAATTTGCAGTTTGCAGTCTGTCCAGGAAGTATAGATTCCCGGACAGACTCCATTCCACACTACATAATATTTTTGTTTGCTCATGCAACAAATCTTACATTCTTTCCGGTACCTCAATACCCAGTAGGCTCATACCTAATCTGATGATTTTGCCTACATTGGCAGAGAGGGCCAAACGGAAGATTTTCTTGTTCTGATCCTCTTCACGCAAGATGCTGAAGTCATGATAGAACTGATTGTATTCCTTAACCAGGTCGTAGCAGTAGTTGGCAATGCATCCCGGGTTGTAGTCTTTGCCGGCTTGTTTTACAATTAGGGCAAAGTTGGCCATATTCTGTACCAGACTGATTTCTTTTTCGCTCAGTTCTGTGTTATGTGGCAATTCGGCCGGAATAGTCAGATTTGCTTCGGCCGCTTTGCGTAAAATAGAGCGGATACGGGCATAAGTGTATTGGATGAACGGGCCGGTATTACCATTGAAGTCAATGCTTTCTTCCGGATTGAACAGCATGTTCTTACGTGCGTCAACTTTCAGGATGAAATATTTCAAGGCTCCCAGACCTACGATACGGGCAATTTCGTTTGCTTCTTCCTCGCTGATATCGGTCAGTTTATTAATCTTGTCCTCAGAAGTACGCTTGGCTGTAGCTATCATTTCGGCAATCAGATCGTCGGCATCCACTACGGTTCCTTCGCGGCTCTTCATCTTTCCGTTTGGCAGTTCTACCATTCCGTAAGAGAAGTGTACCAGACTCTTACCCCAGTCAAATCCCAGTTTGTCGAGTAGGATAGATAACACCTGGAAGTGATAGTTCTGCTCGTTACCTACCACATAAATCATCTTGTTGATCGGGTAGTCCTGGAAACGCAGTTTGGCGGTACCGATGTCCTGAGTCATATATACGGAAGTTCCGTCAGAACGCAGCAAAAGTTTCTCATCCAGTCCTTCCTTGGTCAGATCTGCCCAAACAGAACCGTCTTCTTTCTTGAAGAAGAATCCCTTCTCCAGACCTTCCATGACTTTGTCTTTACCTTCCAGATAAGTATCTGACTCATAATAAATTTTGTCGAAGCTTACGCCTAATGCCTTGTAAGTAACATCGAATCCGGCGTAAACCCAGTCATTCATTTTCTTCCACAAGGCACGGATTTCTGGATCATTGTTTTCCCATTTTACCAGCATCTCACGAGCTTCTTTGATCAGTGGAGCCTCATTCTTGGCTTCTTCTTCGCTCATGCCCTGTTCCATCAGTTCCTTGATCTGCTCTTTATAGTATTTGTCAAAGGCAACATAGTAGTCGCCGATCAGATGATCGCCTTTGATGCCTGTTGACTCGGGAGTGGCACCCTTGCCATATTTTAGCCATGCGAGCATGCTCTTGCAGATATGGATACCGCGGTCGTTTACGATATTTGTTTTAACCACTTTATTACCGTTTGCCTCCATAATCTGTGCCAAGGCCCAACCTAAAAGGTTGTTACGCACATGGCCTAAATGCAAAGGCTTGTTGGTGTTTGGTGAAGAATATTCGATCATAACGAGCGGAGACTGCTCGGTGACTGGAGTAAATCCGAATTTTTCCTGTCTGTGAATGGAATTGAGCAGGTCAATCCAGCAAGCAGAAGAAATAGTCAGGTTCAGGAATCCTTTTATTACGTTGAAATCCGCAATAATGTCTGCAGCATTCGTTTTTAAATAATTACCAATTTCCTGAGCAGTATCTTCCGGCTTCTTTTTGGAAATTTTCAGGAAAGGGAAAACGACTAAAGTGAGATGTCCTTCGAATTCTTTTTTAGTAGTCTGTAACTGTATGGCGCTTTCCGGAACATCTTGTCCGTAAAGCTGCTTGATACCGGCTGCTACAGCCGATATAATTTTATTCTCAATTTCCATAAACGATGAATAAGTATGATTTTGTTCGCAAAGATACGCAGAAAAAGGGATATTAGGAAACCTTCTTTTTAATTTTATGGTATAAATTAAGGTGAGAATCTAGCTTTTAGCCTTAATAATACGTAAAAAGAAAAGCATCGAAGTTTTGGTTCGATGCTTTTCTTTTTATGAATTACTGAATTGAGTCGGTAAGTTCGGTTCCGGCCTTGAATTTAATGATTTTCTTAGCCTCAATTGTAATTTGTTCTTTAGTTCTTGGATTGATACCGGTGCGGCTTGGGCGTTCTGAGATAGAGAACGTTCCGAAACCGATCAGGGCAACTTTATCACCTTGCTTCAGAGCTTCTGAAATAGAGTCAAGACAAGTGTCCAATGCTTTTTTAGCTTCAATCTTGTTTAAGCCAGCTCCTTCGGCAATGGCATTAATCAAATCTGTTTTATTCATGTTTTTATCAATTAAAAGTTTTCAGAATCAATAATGTCGCAAATATAGGTAAACTGTTGCTCAAAACAAATTATTTTCTGAAAAAGTATTTCTTTTTACGAAAAATAATTCGCAAAGAGGTGCCCGGTATGAGTAGAATGGAATAAAATCTTTATTTTTGCAGCATTAATTATATGTTTATAGAACGAGTATGATGAATATGCCGCCCATAACTAAGAATTTGATTATAATTAATGTCCTTTTTTTTCTTGCGCAACAAATATTGGGCATGCGCTATGATATGGACTTGAACGATTTGCTGGGTTTACATTTTTTTCTTGCCTCAGACTTTCATCTTTATCAGTTGGTTACGTACATGTTTATGCATGGAAACTTTCAGCATATTTTGTTTAATATGTTGGCGGTCTGGATGTTTGGACGTGTGATGGAATCGGTGTGGGGACCCAGACGTTTTTTGTTGTTCTATTTCGTTAGTGGAATCGGCGCCGGACTGACTCAGGAAGTTGTGCAGTATATTTCATTTGTGATGAACGGCTTGTCTGCATTGCCTTTGGATGGTTTGGTCTCCGTAGAGGGATATACGATGCCTCTGTCTAGCTATTTGAATTTCTGGACTACCGTAGGAGCTTCTGGTGCTGTATATGGTATTTTGTTGGCTTTTGGGGTGACTTTCCCGAATGAAAGAATGTTTATATTTCCTTTGCCAGTGCCGATTAAGGCGAAATATTTTGTTATTGGATATGCCGTTTTGGAGCTGTTCCTCGGTTTAGGTAACCGTGGGGATGGAGTGGCACACTTCGCGCATTTGGGCGGTATGATCTTTGCCTGGTTCCTGATTCTTTATTGGAGACAGAATCAGGGAGGTGGTTCATATTATGGTCATCAGTCTGCATGGAGCCGTATGAAAGAGAAAATCCAGAAACGTTTCCGTGACTTTTTTTCGTCCAGACCGAAAATGCAGGCTACACGCGGTAAAATGACGGAAGATATGCGTTATAATGCGGCAAAGAAACAACGGGCTGAGGAAATTGATCGTATCCTGGAGAAAGTAAAAAGAGAAGGGTATGGAAGTCTTTCGGAAGAAGAAAAACGAAAGTTGTTTGATGCCAGTCAGCAGTAAGCCATGCTTCTTAAGATAAAAAAACTGATTTTGCAGATGCTGGCAGGGGCGAATGTGACTTCGTCTCTGTGGCTTCTTTTTGCCGCCTGGTCCGTTTATCTGGCACCAGCAGACTACCCTCGTTTGTCATTATTTGGACTGACGTTTCCGATAGCTTTGGTTATCAATCTTTTGTTTCTGCTTTTTTGGGTAATTTTCCATGTCAGGTATACTTTAATACCTTTGGTTTCTTTATTGCTGGTGTCTCCTTTCATTTATGATTATTGTCCTTTGAACAGAACGGTTTCCCCACCCGAGAAGAGTCTGAAGGTGCTGACATATAATGTTGCCGCTTTTGGAGGGACTGAAGAGGCCGGAAAAGGAGAAGAAAATGAGATCTTCAAATATATTCTTGCTTCGGATGCGGATATCATCTGTTTACAAGAAGCTTCAGGACTTTTGCGCCTTACTTTGGATGACCGGATGAAGGAAGCCGGATATTTTGTTCCCAAGGTACTGGATAACGGGAAAGAACTTTTGGAGCATGCTTATTTCAAGATGCCTGTTCTTTCGGTGGAAACCATAAAATATGACAGTGAAAGCAACGGCACTATCGCATATCATGTGCTATATGAAGGAGATACATTGCTGGTCGTCAATAATCACTTGGAGTCAAACCGTTTGACACCCGAGGATAAGACTATGTATAAGAATATGATTTTCGATCCTCAGAAGGAGACTATGGAAAACGGAATGAGGTTGTTGGTTCGGAAAATGGCACAAGCATCGGCTATCCGTTCACCTCAAGTGGATATTGTCAACAAATATATCAAACGTGACCGAAGTACCGCGGTATTAGTGTGCGGTGATTTTAATGATTCTCCTATTTCTTATACTTGCAACAGGTTTGGACGTGATTTGGTCAGTGCTTATGCCGAATCGGGTTGGGGGCCAGGCTTTTCTTATAATAAAGATCTTTTTTATGTGCGGATTGATCATATTTTTCATTCTCAAAACTTGAAATCTTACGCTACGCAAATAGACCGATCGATAAAAACTTCAGATCATTATCCATTGATTACTTATATTAATATGGACAAAATGGAAAGAAAAAACTAAATTAACCTCTTAATTTGCGGACATAATCTAAAAAAAACTTATATTTGCGCTTCCGTAACTAATATCAGTAAATTAATAATAAAGTAAATAACAATTTAGAAATGCAAAACAAAGGATTTGTAAAAGTGTTTGCTTTGCTGTTGACTCTTGTTTGTATTTTCTATTTGTCTTTTTCATTTGTTACTCGCTATCAGATGAACAAGGCAGAGGAAATATCCAAGACTCAGGGCGTAGAAGCAGGCAACCACTATCTGGACTCGGTAATGAACGAGCCTGTGTGGATGGGTACATGGACATTGAAGGAGTGTCGTGAGATGGAGATTGGTTTGGGACTTGATCTTAAGGGTGGTATGAATGTAATCCTTGAGGTATCTGTTCCGGACGCAGTGAAGGTTTTGGCTGATCATAAGACTGATCCTGCTTTTCTGCAAGCTATTGATTATGCAAAGGTTCAGTCAGAAAAGAGTCAGGACGATTTCATTAAACTCTTTATAAATAAGTATAAAGAACTGGCTCCAAATTCAAATCTCGCAGAGCTTTTTGCTACCCAACAGCTAAAGGGAAAAGTCTCTTCAAAGAGTACCGATGCAGAAGTAGAGGCTGTGTTACGTTCAGAAGTAAAAGCGGCAGTTGACAACTCATATAATGTTTTGAGAACACGTATTGACCGATTTGGCGTTGTTCAGCCGAACATCCAGACTCTGGAAGGACAGATGGGACGTATTATGGTTGAGATGCCAGGTATTAAAGAACCGGATCGTGTTCGTAAACTGTTGCAAGGTAGTGCTAATCTGGAGTTCTGGGAAACATATACCACTCAGGAAGCTGTTCCTTATTTGGCTTCTTTAGACAGTCGTTTGGCTACGGCAGGCACAACTGCTGATACAACAGCACAGGCTGCTCCTGCCGATACGACAGTAGCCGATACTGCGAAGGCTTCAGCCAAAGCAGTTGATTTGGCCGCTGCGTTGAAGAGTGGGGATAAGGCACAGGCTAAGGCTGCCACTTCTACTGCAGAGGCTGATGCTAAATTGCGTAAGGAGCACCCGCTGGCTTCTGTATTACAGTTGGCTCAGGGACCTTCTGGTAGTGTTGTCGGTTATGCTGTATGGCGTGATACAGCTGCGGTAAACGCTTGTCTGACTTCTCCAGAGGCTAAGGAAGTTCTTCCTTCAGATATGAAATTGGTTTGGGCTGTGAAGCCGGTAGGCAAAGGAAGTGCTGGTGATATTTACGAGTTGCACGCTCTTAAAGTCACTTCTCGTAACGGTCGTGCTCCGCTGGAAGGTGATGTGATTACTGATGCTAAGGATGATTTCGATCAGTTTGGACGTCCTTGTGTCAGCATGACCATGAATACTGATGGTGCTCGTCGCTGGGCTGTTCTGACTAAGAAGAATGCCGGACGTTTCATCGCTATTGTGCTCGACGGTTATGTATATAGCGCTCCTCATGTAGAGGGCGAGATTTCCGGTGGTGTTTCTTCTATTACCGGTTCATTTACAATTGAGGATACCCGTGACTTGGCCAACGTATTGAAGTCTGGTAAGATGCCGGCTCCGGCACATATCGTATCCGAGGAAATTGTTGGTCCTACTTTGGGTCAGGAATCTATTAATCAGGGTATCACCTCATTCGTGATTGCCTTCATCCTGCTGATGCTCTTTATGTGCTTCATGTACGGCTTCACTCCGGGTATGGTGGCAAACGGTGCTCTGATTCTGAACTTCTTCTTCACTTTAGGTATTCTTACTTCATTCCAGGCTGCGCTGACAATGTCCGGTATTGCCGGTATGGTGCTTTCTTTGGGTGTGGCGGTGGATGCTAACGTGTTGATTTACGAGCGTACGAAAGAAGAGTTGCGCGCAGGAAAGAATGTACGTGCTGCTTTGAAGGATGGATATTCAAATGCCTTCTCTGCGATTTTCGACTCTAACTTGACTTCTATTATTACTGGTGTGATCCTGTTCAATTTCGGTACAGGTCCTATCCGCGGTTTCGCCACTACTCTGATCATTGGTATCTTGGTATCTTTCTTCACTGCAGTGTTCCTGACTCGTTTGGTTTACGATCACTTCCTGGAGAAAGACAAGTGGACAAAGCTGACATTCACAACTTCGTTGTCTGCTAAGTTCCTGAAAGATACGAACTATAAGTTTATGAGTGCTTACAAGAAGTCGTTCGTCGTGTTCGGTATTCTGATTTTGGTCAGCCTCGGTTCATTGTTCGTACGTGGCTTGAGTAAGAGTATCGACTTTACAGGTGGACGTAACTTTGTAGTTCTGTTTGAGAAGCAGGTACAGCCGGAAGAGGTTAGAACTTTGTTGAACAATAAGTTTGATGATGCTACTACTCAGGTAATTGCTTTGGGTACAGAAGGAAATACTTTGCGTATCTCTACCAACTATCGTATTCAGGAGTCTGGAACGAATGTAGACTCTGAGATTGAGGCTAAGTTGTTTACTACTCTGAAGGATGCCGGTCTGTTGGCTAAGGATCTGGATCTGGAGACCTTTATCAACCGTGATGAGCGTGCCGGAGGTTCTATTATCAGTTCTCAGAAGGTTGGTCCTTCTGTGGCCGAAGATATTACTTATGGTGCTATCGTTTCAGTAGTATTGGCATTGGTGGCTATCTTCCTCTACATCCTGTTGCGTTTCCGTAACGTAGCATTCTCTGTAGGTTCTGTGGTAGCTCTGACTATCGATACTTTCCTGATTATCGGTGCATATTCATTGTGCTGGGGTTGGGTTCCGTTCTCTTTAGAGATCGATCAGACATTTATCGGTGCTATCCTGACTGCTATCGGTTACTCAATCAATGATAAGGTGGTTGTATTTGACCGTATCCGTGAGTTCCTGCATCTGTATCCGACACGTGACAAGCAGGTACTGTTCAACGACTCATTGAATACTACATTGACTCGTACAATCAATACTTCACTCACTACTTTGGTGGTATTGTTGTGTATCTTCTTCCTGGGTGGAGAGAGCATCCGCAGCTTTGCCTTTGCCATGATTCTGGGTGTGGTAATCGGTACTTGCTCTTCTATCTTCATGGCGGCTCCGGTTGCCTTCCTGACTATGGGTAAGAAGATTAAGGAAAATGATCAGGTTGCTGCTTAACAAAAAGTTATAAATATTATTGAGGTTGTGTTCCTTGTGGGATGCAACCTCTTTTTTTGACATAGGAGAAGCGTTTGCTTTGTCTGATCAGTTCATGCTTGTCCAGAAAGGTTTAAAGGAATTTTGACGGGACCGGTGTGAACCGGCAAAATGAATTCGGGAATCTTTGTAATGGTCGGTGCTGAAATCACAAACAGCCGGAAAGTCCGTAAGGCACGATGTTGCCCCAAGAACTTTCCGGCTGTTTATTTTCCTTATTATCCTGTCATGCTGACAGGTGGGTTGTGTAAAAAACTTGTTTTTCTTAGCTTGGAAATGCAAATAAAATTTTATCTTTGCATCGTTTTTACGCCTCTGTAGTTCAATGGATAGAACTACGGTTTCCTAAACCGTCAATCCGGGTTCGATTCCCGGCGGAGGTACTCTTTAGATTTTCTCTCCGTATGCCAGGTCTCCGGCATCTCCCAGTCCGGGTACGATATACATTTTTTCATTAAGTTCATCGTCTATGGCTGCACACCATAGGGTGACGTTTTCTTGATTCTCCATTAATTTTTGCAGAAATTCCACACCAGGTCTGCTGGCTATAACACAGCATAGATGAATATGAGCCGGTGAGCCTTTTGTTTCAAAAGCCTTGAGCCCCAGTTCCATGCTTCCTCCTGTGGCAAGCATCGGATCGGCTATAATCAAGGTCTTTCCCTCCATGCTGGGGGAGGCGATATATTCGATGTGAATTCCTACATCGTGGCATTCCTTGTCTTTGTAATAGCGGTAAGCAGATACAAAAGCATTGTCGGCATGATCGAATACGTTCAGAAAACCCTGATGGAAAGGCAGTCCGGCACGGAATATCGTAGCCAGAACGATGGCGTCATCGTGTGTGCATACCTGTGCAGTACCCAGTGGAGTCTCTACTTCCTTCGTAGAATAATTTAAGGTTTTGCTGATCTCAAAAGCCATCATTTCTCCAATGCGTTCCAGGTTGCGGCGGAAGCGTGCACGGTCGTTCTGAACCTCCACGTTTCTCAACTCTTCGATGTACTTGTTGATCACCGTTTTTTGTTTGCCGAAATCAATTATCTTCATAAAGTTCTTGTTTATTTAATAACGGAAGCAAAAATAGCTATTTAAAAGCGCAAATGCAATGTCCGTTTAGCAAATGTAACATTTGTCAAGTGCCTTTCTCTAAATTAATGATAAAAGATAGGCTTTTAAGAAAAATAAATCGTGTGTTTGTTTCCCTATGCGGGCAAAAATGCCTACATTTGTAACGTAAAAAGTACAGCATATATTTATCACTAAATAATAACCAATTTTTATTTTTTAGTAAAATGGCAAATATTGATTTGAGTAAGTACGGCATTACTGGTGCCGTTGAGATTTTGCACAATCCGTCTTATGACGTATTGTTCGCAGAGGAGACAAAGGCTGGTTTGGAAGGCTTTGAAAAAGGTCAGGTAACCGAGCTGGGTGCAGTTAACGTAATGACAGGTATCTACACTGGTCGTTCTCCTAAGGATAAGTTCATCGTTAAGGATGCAACTTCTGAGAACACAGTATGGTGGACATCTGAAGAGTATAAGAATGACAACAAGCCTGTTACTACTGAGGCTTGGAATGTATTGAAGGACTTGGCAGCAAAAGAGCTTTCTAACAAGCGTTTGTTCGTAGTTGACGCATTCTGCGGCGCTAACGAAGGTACTCGTCTGAAAGTTCGTTTCATCGTTGAGGTTGCTTGGCAGGCTCACTTCGTAACTAACATGTTCATCCGTCCTACAGCTGAGGAGTTGGCTAACTTCGGTGAGCCTGATTTCGTTGTTTACAACGCTTCTAAGGCTAAGGTTGAGAACTATGCTGAGCTGGGCTTGAACTCTGAGACAGCAGTTGTATTCAACCTGACTACTAAGGAGCAGGTTATCCTGAACACTTGGTACGGTGGTGAGATGAAGAAGGGTATGTTCTCAATGATGAACTACTACAACCCATTGCGCGGTATCGCTTCTATGCACTGTTCAGCTAACACTGACAAGGAAGGCAAGAGCTCTGCTATCTTCTTCGGTCTGTCAGGAACTGGTAAGACTACTTTGTCTACCGATCCTAAGCGTCTGTTGATCGGTGATGACGAGCATGGATGGGATAACGAAGGTGTATTCAACTACGAAGGTGGTTGCTACGCTAAGGTTATCAACCTGGACAAGGAGTCTGAGCCAGATATCTACAACGCTATCAAGCGTGACGCTTTGTTGGAGAACGTAACTGTTGCTGCTGACGGTAAGATCGATTTCGCAGATAAGAGCGTAACTGAGAACACTCGTGTTTCTTATCCTATCTACCACATCGAGAACATCGTTAAGCCGGTTTCTAAGGGTCCTCACGCTAAGCAGGTTATCTTCTTGTCAGCTGATGCCTTCGGTGTATTGCCTCCAGTATCTATCCTGAACCCAGAGCAGGCACAGTACTACTTCCTGTCTGGATTTACTGCTAAGTTGGCTGGTACTGAGCGTGGTATCACTGAGCCTACTCCTACATTCTCTGCTTGTTTCGGTGCTGCATTCTTGAGCTTGCACCCAACTAAGTATGCTGAGGAGTTGGTTAAGAAGATGGAAATGACTGGTGCTAAGGCTTACTTGGTGAACACTGGTTGGAACGGTACTGGCAAGCGTATCTCTATCAAGGATACTCGTGGTATCATCGACGCTATCCTGGACGGTTCTATCGAGTCAGCTCCAACTAAGACTATTCCTTACTTCGACTTCGTTGTTCCTACAGAGTTGCCGGGTGTTGATCCTAAGATCTTGGATCCACGTGACACTTACGATTGCGCTTGCAAGTGGGAAGAGAAGGCTAAGGATTTGGCTGGTCGCTTCATCAAGAACTTCGCTAAGTTCACTGGCAACGAGGCTGGTAAGGCTTTGGTTGCTGCTGGTCCTAAGTTGTAATAAATATCAAAATAGGATAAATCGGGGGTTGCACTGCAAAGTGCAACCCCTATTTTTTGTTCCTTTCAGTATGGTCTGAAATCAGTTCTGAGAATATCGGTCGGGCAATGATACTTTGTATTCATTCCTCTTTAAATTCATGAAAAACTTGAAATAATTATTTTAATAGATTCATTCATAGGCTTCTTTCCTGATTTTCATTATCTTTGTCCCCAAATAAAAAAACCGTTTGTTAATTATGAAGAAAATTACCCATTTCTTATTGCTGATGCTGGTTTCTGTGACCATGTGGGCACAGTATCAGGAACCGGTAAAATTCTCCGTGGAGCAGAAAAAGATTTCTGATTCAGAGATAGAGTTGGTATTTACTGGTACGGTTGATCCGGGATGGCATGTTTATTCAACAGACATTGCCGACGGAGGTCCTACTGCCGCTACCATTACGTTTGAAACCCAGGAAGGTGTCAAGCCTGCCGGAAAGCTTACTCCAAAAGGTAAGGTGCTTACCAAGCACGACGCTTTGTTTGACATGCAGGTGTCCTATATGGAGGGCAAAGCCGTCTTCTCTCAAAAGCTGAAGATCACGGCACCTCAGTATAAGGTGAGCGGTTATCTGACTTTCGGTTCATGTAATGATGAAAACTGTATGCCTCCTACCAATGTGGAATTTAATTATTCCGGTAAGGGAGTGCCTGCAACAGAAGCTAAAGAGACTGCTGCAGAGAAAAAGGATGCAAAGGCGGAGGAAACCAAGGAAGCGGTTCTTGAAATAGAAGAACATCCGGCTACGGTTGAGGATACCGTTTCAATAGATACCGCTGCAGCTTCTGTAGCTACAATTCCTGCTGATGGCAGTAATGGTCAGCTTTCTGATTATTGGAAGCCGGTGATTCAGGAACTGAATGCCTTTGGTACAGAAGGTACAACAACCGACCGTTCTATCTGGTCTATTTTCTTTTTAGGGTTCCTCGGTGGTCTGGTGGCCTTGTTTACTCCTTGTGTATGGCCGATTATCCCGATGACCGTAAGTTTCTTTTTGAAACGGAATAAGGATAAGGCAAAAGGTGTTCGCGACGCGATAACTTACGGAATCAGTATCATTGTCATTTATGTGGCTTTGGGACTGATTGTAACCGGAATCTTCGGTGCCAGTGCCTTGAACGCATTGTCTACCAATGCTATTTTCAATATTTTCTTCTTCCTGATGCTGGTTGTATTCGCTGCCAGCTTTATGGGAGCTTTTGAAATTACACTGCCTTCTTCATGGAGTAGTGCGGTGGACAGCAAGGCTGAGTCTACTACCGGTCTATTGAGTATCTTCCTGATGGCCTTTACTTTGGCGCTGGTTTCTTTCTCATGTACCGGTCCGATTATCGGATTCCTGTTGGTCGAAGTTTCAACCACCGGAACAATTATTGCTCCGACCATCGGTATGTTTGGTTTTGCTCTGGCTCTGGCTCTGCCGTTTACTCTGTTTGCCCTGTTCCCGACTTGGCTGAAGCAGATGCCGAAGTCCGGTAACTGGATGAACTGCATTAAGGTATGTCTGGGTTTCCTGGAGCTGGCTTTTGCCTTGAAGTTCCTGTCGGTTGCCGATTTGGCTTACGGCTGGCGTCTGCTCGACCGTGAGACATTCCTGGCCTTGTGGATTGTGATTTTCGCTCTTCTCGGTTTCTATCTGTTGGGCAAGATCAAATTCCCGCACGATGAGGACGAGGATGACAAGGTGGGCGTAACCCGTTTCTTCCTGGCTTTGATTTCTCTGGCATTTGCCGTATATATGGTTCCCGGTTTGTGGGGTGCTCCTCTGAAGGCTGTGAGCGCTTTTGCTCCTCCAATGAAGACACAGGACTTTAACCTCTACACCAATGAAGTTCATGCCCAGTTTACCGACTATGATGCCGGTATGGCTTATGCCAAGCAGCACGGCAAGCCGGTAATGGTGGACTTTACCGGATATGGTTGTGTAAACTGCCGTAAGATGGAGCTGTCTGTATGGGTGGATGAGAAAGTTTCTTCTCTGATCAATGATGATTATGTATTGATCACCCTTTATGTAGACGACAAGACTCCGCTGCCAGAGAAGGTTACCGTACAGGAAAACGGTTCAGAGCGCATCTTGCGTACTGTGGGCGACAAGTGGAGCTACTTGCAGCGCGTTAAGTTCGGAGCCAATGCCCAGCCGTTCTATGTTTTGATCGACAATGAGGGTATGCCGTTGAACAAGTCTTATTCTTATGATGAGGATGTTGATAAATATGTAGACTTCCTTCAGACTGGTTTGAATAACTACAAAAAAAATAAATAATGAATTTTAGAAAGCTTTTTACAGCATTCGCCTTGGTTTGTGCCGGAGTATCTCCGGCTCAAACTGTATCTGCCCCTCTGACATTGGATCCGGCAGTACGTTATGGCGTGTTAGAGAACGGATTGACTTATTATATCCGTCAGAACAATTATCCGGAGGACCAGGTTGAGTTTTATATTGCCCAGAAGGTCGGTTCCATGCAGGAGGAAGAGGAACAGCGTGGTTTGGCTCACTTCCTGGAGCATATGTGTTTTAACGGAACTGAGCATTTCCCAGGGAACAGTCTGGTCAAGTATCTGGAGCGTATCGGAGTAAAATTCGGTGAGAACCTCAATGCTTATACATCTATTGATGAAACGGTATATAATATCAGCAGTGTGCCGGTAGCACAACCTGGAGCTATTGATTCCTGTTTGCTTATTCTGCACGACTGGAGTAATGCCTTGCTTTTGGAGAATGAAGAGATCGATAAAGAGCGTAAGGTGATTCATGAAGAGTGGCGTATGAGCAGCAGTGCCTCAAAGCGTATGTTTGAGCGTGCACTTCCTGTGTTGATTCCAGACAGTCGCTATGGCTTGCGCATGCCGATCGGTTTGATGAGTGTTGTTGATAATTTTGATCCGAATGTACTGCGTGCTTACTATCATCGTTGGTATCGTCCAGACCTTCAGGGAATCATCGTTGTGGGCGACATCAATGTGGATGAGATGGAGCAGAAGATTAAGAAGACTTTCGGTCATATTAAGAAAGCTGTAAATCCGGCACCACGTGTTTATATGCCAGTTGCTGATAATACGAAGCCGATTTCTGTCAGCGAACAGGATCCAGAGCAGACACTGACCGTTGTACAGGTTATGTTCAAGCATGGGGTTTGGCCGGACAGTTTGAAAAACAACGTAGCTTATTTCCTGAATAAGGTACAGGGATCCATGGCGCTTTCCATCATGAACGAGCGTCTGGCAGATCTGACAACAAAAGCAGATGTTCCTTTTGCCGGAGCAAATTGTGGTGATGGCAATTTCCTGGTTGCAAAGACCAAGGGCGCATTTGATGTGACTATCGTTCCAAAAGATGGTATGCTTGATGATGCCGTGAAACAAGTCATGGCTGAGATATATCGTGCTGACCGTTATGGATTTACCGAGACAGAGTTGGAGCGTGTGCGCGCGAATTTTATCAGTTCTTTGGAGAGCGTTTATCAGAATAAGGATAAAATCCGCAATGGAAGCCTGGTTAATGAATATGTACAGCATTTCCTGAACGGTGAGCCTTCACCGGGTATTGAAGCGGAATATAAACTCTTCTCGGAGATTTATCGCAGCATTACGCTGGATCAGGTAAATGCCCGTTTTAAAGAATGGGCGTTAGATAATGATACGAATCTGGTGATTTATACTACCTCCCCGCAGAAAGAAGGTGTGGTGAAGCCAGCACCGGAGCACATGCTTCAGTTGGTTCAGGAAGCACGTAATATCGATCTGGGTGCTTATCAGGATCAGGTGAACGACCGCCCTTTGATTGCTTCTCTTCCTGAGCCGGGTAAAATCGTGAAAGAGCGTGATGAACGTTTTGGCTTTAAGGAATGGAAGTTGTCCAACGGTGTGAAGGTTTGGTTCAAGAAAACCGACTACAAGGCCAATGAAGTAATCATGCGTGCTTTCAGTCCTGGTGGAACCGGCTATTATTCCGGTGATGATCTGGTACAGTTGAGCTTCTTTGGTGAAGTGATCGGAGCTTCTGGTGTGAATGGTTTCAAGCAGACCGAGTTGGCCAAGAAACTGGCAGGAAAGCAGGTCTCTGTGTCTCCTTACTTGAGCGGACGCCGTGAAGGTCTTCAGGGAGCGGCCAATCCAAAAGATCTGAAAACCATGTTTGAACTGATTTATCTCAGTTTCCAGGATATATATCGAGATGATGAAGCTGTCACTTCAGTTTTGAACCAGGTCCGTGAGGTTTTGCGCAACCGTGAGGCTGATCCGATGCATGCTTTTGGTGATTCTGTTTCTGTAGCGCTTTACGGCCATCATCCCCGTCTGGTATTCATGCGTCCGGAATTGGTAGATCAGGTAAACTACGACCGTATTATCGAAATATATAAGGAACGCTTTGCTGATGCTTCTGATTTTACATTCGTATTCTGTGGAAACTTTGACGAGGATTCTCTGCGTGCTTATTCTGAGAAGTATCTGGCCACTTTGCCGGCATTGTATCGCAAGGAGAAACCGGTTGATACAAAAATGTACAAACGTGAGGGAGAGCACTCTATTGTTTACAGTGAACCGATGCAGACAGCACAGTGTCAGGCCGTAAGAGCATGGTATGGTCCGATGAAGAAACTGAATCTGAAGAACAAACTGGTTTGTGAGATTCTGGGTCAGGTTCTGGATATCCGTTATATAGAGGTTATCCGTGAGGATATGGGTGCAGCCTATTCATTGAGCGCATCCAGTCGTGTGAGTATGACTACTGCTGACAAGCCGGAATATATGTTGCAGATCTTTGCTCCATTGAAGCCGGAGTTGAGTGATTCAGCCCTTCAGGTGATGGATGCTGAATTGCATCAGATTGCAGAGCATGGTATTGCGGAGAGCTATTTGAACAAAGTGAAGGAATTCCTGTTGAAGAGCGCCCGTGAGCAGTATAAGAAGAATGGAACCTGGTTGGATGCTCTTTGCACGTATAAAGACTATGGAGCAGACCTTTTTACTGATTATGAGAAGGTCGTAGAGTCCGTTACTGTGGACGATCTGCGCAAGATGGCTACCCGTATCTGGAAAGATCATAACAAGGCCACAGTGAAGATTCTTCCGGCAGAATAAAGCCTTTTGGCTTAATGATATATGCCCCGATCATTTTTAGGTGGTCGGGGCATTTTTGTGTATATTCCTTTCTGCGGTAATTGATGTCATATGAAACCTGTTGGATAGATAAAATCAGGTGTGATGACCTGTACTGTAAAAGCAAGATGCCCCGAACCGATGGGGTGAATACGGTTCGGGGCATCTTTATGATCAATGGTTTGATTAGTCTCTGTTGGCACGCTTACGCTCGGTATGATCCAGAATGATCTTACGCATACGCATGCTCTTTGGAGTAACTTCCACATATTCATCCTCACGGATGTATTCCAGTGCTTCTTCCAGTGAGAAGATGGTAGCCGGAATGATACGTGCTTTTTCGTCAGAACCTGAGGCGCGCATGTTGGTCAGCTGCTTGCTCTTGGTTACGTTCACTACCAGATCGTTTTCGTGGATGTGCTCACCTACAATCTGTCCGGCGTAAACCGGGTCCTGCGGCTCGATGAAGAACTTACCGCGGTCCTGCAGGTTGTTGATGGCGTAAGCAAAAGCGGTTCCGCTTTCCAAGGCAATCATGGCACCGTTGCTGCGGCGTGAGATTTCACCCTTGAACGGCTGGTATTCCTTGAAGCGGTGAGCCATGATAGCCTCACCCTGGCTGGCAGTCAGCACGTTGGTACGCAGACCGATGATACCGCGTGACGGGATGTTGAATTCGATGTTTACACGGTCGCCCTGAGTTTCCATAGAAGTCATTTCACCCTTGCGGCGGGTTACCATATCAATCATCTTGCTGGAGAATTCTTCAGGTACGTTGATGGTCAGCTCCTCGATAGGCTCGCAACGCTCGCCGTTGATTTCCTTATAGATTACCTGTGGCTGGCCGACCTGTAACTCGTAACCCTCACGACGCATGGTTTCGATCAATACAGACAAGTGCAATACACCACGTCCGGAAACCACCCAACGGTCAGTATAGCCTTCCTGGAAAGCTACACGCAGGGCCAGGTTCTTTTCCAACTCTTTCTCCAGACGGTCGTTGATGTGACGGCTGGTGCAGAATTTGCCTTCCTTACCGAAGAACGGAGAGTCGTTGATGGTAAACAACATGCTCATGGTCGGCTCATCAATCGTGATGGTTGGCAGTGGTTCCGGATTCTCATAATCGCAGATGGTGTCACCGATTTCGAAATTCTCCAGACCAACGATGGCGCAGATATCACCAGAAGAAACCTCAGAAGTCTTTTGGCGTCCCATACCGGTAAAGGTGTGGATTTCCTTGATTTTAGTCTTTTCTTTCTGTCCGTCGCGGTGCACGATGGTGATATTCATGCCTTCCTTCAAAGTTCCGCGGTGTACGCGTCCTACAGCGATACGGCCGGTATAGTTTGAGTAGTCCAAAGAAGTGATCAGCATCTGCGGAGTTCCTTCCAACTGCTCCGGTGCCGGGATATGCTCCAGAATCTGATCCAGCAGATACAGGATATTGTCCTGAGGCTGCTGCCAGTCCGGTCCCATCCAGTTGTTTTTGGCTGAACCGTAGATTACCGGGAAGTCCAATTGGTCTTCGGTTGCGTTCAAGTCACACATCAGGTCGAACACCATTTCATAAACTTCTTCCGGACGGCAGTTCGGCTTGTCTACCTTGTTGATGACCACAATCGGTTTCAAACCGATTTCCAGTGCCTTCTGCAGTACGAAACGAGTCTGAGGCATTGGACCTTCGAAAGCGTCAACCAGCAGGATACAGCCGTCGGCCATGTTCAGCACACGCTCTACCTCGCCACCGAAGTCCGAGTGTCCCGGAGTATCAATAATATTGATTTTGGTATCTTTATAGTTAATGGATACGTTCTTGGAGAGAATGGTGATACCGCGTTCACGCTCCAATTCATTGTTATCCAACATCAATTCACCTGTCTGCTGGTTCTCACGGAACAAGTTTCCGGCCAGCAACATCTTGTCCACGAGGGTCGTCTTACCATGGTCTACGTGGGCAATAATCGCAATGTTTCTAATATTCTGCATATTCTACCTAAAAATGATGGTGCAAAGTTACAACAAATAATTGAAAAAGTGCACGATAAGATGAAAAAACAAGACGGAAAGTTTGCAACAAACAAAAATAGTTGTACCTTTGCAACCGCTTAGTAAAATTATACTCAAAAACAAAAAGTTATGTATTTAGACGCAGCAAAAAAACAAGAAATCTTTGGACAGTACGGAAAGTCTAACACTGATACTGGTTCTGCAGAGAGCCAGATTGCATTGTTTTCATACCGTATTTCCCACTTGACGGAGCACATGAAAAAGAACCGTAAAGATTATAGTACAGAAAGAGCTTTGACTGGTCTGGTAGGTAAGCGTCGTGCTTTGCTGAACTACTTGAAAGAGCGTGATATCGAGAGATACCGTGCTATCATCAAGGCTTTAGGATTGCGTAAGTAATTCCGAAACTGCTGAAGATTTAACCGCTTTTCCTGAACGGAAAGGCGGTTTTTTTATTATTTTTGCAGCCGTGCTTAGGCACTCTGTATTCGAATATTAATTCATTAAAACAAATAAGAACAACATGAACAAAATCAAGAAAATGATTCCCGATGCTCTGGCTGTGGTGTTCTTTATTCTGATTGGTCTGGCCTATTTTTATGTGCCGACCACTGAAGGATTAGTGCTGACCGGTCATGATCACACGGGAGGAGCGGGCGCAGGAGCCGAATCACAGGAGTATCTGGAACGTACGGGGGAGCGTACCCGATGGACTAATTCGCAGTTCGGAGGTATGCCGACTTATCAGATGTCACCAAGTTATAGTTCTACCGATACACTTTCGGCTGTGGAGCGTGTATATCAATTGGGACTGCCTACTTATGTGATGTATGTGTTTATCATGCTTTTAGGCTTTTATATCCTGTTGCGTGCCTTTAATTTTAAAGTATGGATGGCGGCTTTGGGTGCTGTTGTATGGGCTTTCTCATCTTATTACTTTATTATTATTGCAGCCGGTCACATCTGGAAGTTTATGGCATTGTCTTTTATTCCGCCTACGATTGCCGGACTGGTATTGTGCTATCGTGGAAAGTACATTGCAGGTGGAGTCGTTACGGCTTTCTTTGCAGCTTTGCAGATTTTTTCCAACCATATCCAGATGAGTTATTACTTTCTGTCAGTGATGCTGCTGATGGCTTTGGCCTATCTGATTCAGGCTGTGCGTGAGCATCGTGTAGGTGAGTGGTTCAAGGCAACCGGGGTACTGGTTATTGCCGGAATTCTGGGAGTCTGCATCAATCTTTCCAATTTGTATCATACTTACCAATATAGTAAGGAAAGTATGCGCAGCAAGTCCGAGCTGACTCATAAGGACATTAAGGATCCGTCAAACCAGACCAGCAGCGGTCTGGAGCGTGATTATATCACTCAGTGGAGCTATGGTATTGGCGAAACATGGACTTTATTGGTTCCGAATACGAAGGGTGGCGCTTCCATGCCGCTGACCATGAACGAGACGGCCATGAAAAAGGCCGATCCGCAGTTCACACCGATTTATCAGTCACTCGGTCAGTATTGGGGTGAACAGCCCGGAACCAGCGGACCGGTATACGTGGGAGCCTTTGTGCTGACACTTTTTGTTTTGGGACTCTTTATTGTGAAGGGACCGATGAAATGGTGTCTGTTGGCGGCTACCATTCTGTCCATTCTGCTTTCCTGGGGAAAGAATTTCATGGGATTCACCGACTTCTTCCTCGATTATGTTCCGATGTATGACAAGTTCCGTACTGTAGCCTCTATTCTGGTTGTTGCCGAGTTTACCATTCCTTTGCTGGCTATGCTGGCTCTGAAGGAACTGCTCGAGAAGCCCGATCTGCTGCCACGGCGTATGAAGGCCGTATACATCAGTGCTGCGCTTACAGGTGGTGTGGCTTTGCTGTTTGCCCTGATGCCGGATGTGTTCTTCGGTAATTATATCTCAACGATGGAGCAGAGCATGTTCCAGCAGGCTGCTCAGGCCGGATATATTCCGCAGGATATGATTATGCCTATTCTGAGTAATCTGGAGGATATGCGTCGTGCCATGTTTGTTTCGGATGCCTGGCGCAGTGCGCTGATTGTGGCTATCGGTTTGTTGCTGCTCATCGCTTTCCGCATGAAGAAGATGAATGCCACAATGGTAACCGCCAGCTTGATTGTGCTGTGTCTGATTGATATGTGGCAGGTGAACAAGCGTTATCTGAACGATGAGATGTTTACCGAACCGGTGAGCAACATGAAGGAGACGGTCAAGACTCCGGCCGATGAGATGATCCTGCAGGACAAGAGTCTGGACTATCGTGTGCTGAATATGGCTTCGAACACCTTTAACGAGAGCAACACTTCCTTCTTCCATAAGAGTATCGGAGGTTACCATCCGGCCAAGTTAAGACGTTATCAGGAAATGATCGAAGAACATATTGTTCCCGAGATGAGTGCTTTTGGTGCGGCAGCGGCTAAGGCCGGCGGTGTTCTGGATTCCATTAACGGTGATTCCATTTTCCCGGTTCTGAACATGCTGAATGTGAAATATGTGATTCTTCCTTTGCAGGAGGGCAAGACTTTCCCGGTAGTGAATCCGCATGCCAACGGCAACGGCTGGTTTGTAAGCCGCGTGAAGTATGTGAACAATGCTGATGAGGAGATTCTTGCGCTTCATGATACACCGTTGAAAGAGGTGGCTGTGGTGGACAAGAAGTTCAAGGAGCAGTTGGGCAACGCTGCCGAGCAGCAGCCTAAGGACAGCCTGAGTACGGTGAAGCTGACACACTATGATGCCAATGCACTTACCTATGAGATCAACTCACAGAAGGGTGGTGTGGTAGTCTTCTCCGAGAATTATTATCCGGGATGGACGGCTACTATCGACGGCAATCCGGTAGAGATTGCCCGTGCCAACTACATTCTGCGTGCTATTCAGGTGCCGGCCGGTAAACATGTGGTAGAGTTCAAGTTTGATCCTACGAGTGTTCATGTTACCGAGGGTATCGCCTATGGCGCACTGGTTATCCTGTTGCTGGGCGTTCTGTTCCTGATCTGGAGAGACCGTAAAGCGATATTCAATTCTTAATCCATAAGAGAATCCGTGTCCGTGTTCCGTAAAAGAACACAGGCACGGATTCTTGCTTTTTCAAGACTTTATCAAAAACTAAATATAAGAACCATTATGGAAGATAATACCAGTAAAATCCAGATACGTCCGTTGCAGATGGACGATTATATTCAGCTGGCCCAATCATTCAAGCGCGTGTATGCTGATGGCAGTGATGTGTTCTGGACCCGCAAGCAGATAGAAACCCTGTTGCGACTGTTTCCCGAAGGGCAGATTGTCACGGTGGTAGACAACAAGATTGTAGGTTGTGCTCTGTCCATCATTGTAGACTATAATCTGGTAAAGGGCGACCATACTTACGCTCAGGTGACCGGAAACGAAACCTTCAGTACACACAACCCGAAGGGAAACATTATGTACGGCATCGAGGTGTTCATTCATCCCGAATATCGGGGTATGCGTCTGGCACGCCGTATGTACGAGTACCGCAAGGAACTGTGTGAGAAATTGAATCTAAAAGCCATTATGTTCGGTGGTCGCATTCCGAACTATCATTTGTATGCCGACACGCTCCGTCCGAAGGAATATATCGAACAGGTGCGTAAGCGTGAGATTTACGATCCGGTGCTCACGTTCCAGCTCTCAAACGATTTCCATGTGCGCAAGGTGATGAAGAACTATCTGCCCAACGACCAGGAATCCAAGCATTATGCCTGCCTGTTGCAGTGGGATAACATCTATTATCAGCCTCCAACGGAAAACCCGCTTCCGGTGAACAACAGCGTGCGTGTGGGCCTTGTGCAGTGGCAGATGCGTAATTATCATTCCATCGACGATCTGTTTGAGCAGATTGAATTCTTCGTAGATGCCGTTTCCGGCTATCAGAGCGACTTTATCCTCTTCCCCGAATACTTTAACGCTCCTCTTATGGAAGAGTTCAATCACATGAGCGAATCGCAGGCCATCCGCGGACTGTGTTCCTATACCGACGAGATCCGTAAGCGTTTTGTCGATCTGGCCATCAGTTATAATATCAATATCATTACCGGAAGCATGCCACAGCAGCGTGAGGACGGACTCTATAATGTGGGCTTCCTGTGCCGTCGTGACGGTTCGTATGAGATGTATGAAAAGATCCACGTAACCCCGGAAGAAGTAAAGAGTTGGGGACTGACCGGAGGAAGTTTGATCCGTACATTTGATACGGATTGTGCCAAGGTGGGTGTGCTGATCTGTTATGATGTGGAATTCCCCGAGCTGGCGCGTATCATGGCCGACCAGGGAATGCAGATCCTGTTCGTACCTTTCCTTACCGATACGCAGAATGCCTATTCCCGTGTGCGTGTCTGTGCTCAGGCCCGTGCCATCGAAAACGAGTGTTTTGTGGTGATTGCCGGAAGTGTGGGAAACCTGCCCCGTGTGCATAATATGGATATTCAGTATGCCCAGTCCGGTGTGTTCACGCCGTGTGACTTTGCTTTCCCGACAGACGGAAAGCGTGCTGAGGCCACTCCGAATACGGAAATGATTCTGGTTTCCGACATTGATTTGGATCTGCTCACCGAGTTGCATACTTACGGAAGCGTGCGCACGCTTAAAGACCGCCGTAAGGATCTTTACGAGCTTCGGTTCAAGAAAAAAGGCGATTCCTGATACTTTACCCCCCCCATATCGGGTCCTGTTCTTATTCCTCAAAAGGGTAGAACAGGACCCTTTTTAATTCCTTTATAAATATTTTCCACTAAAAACTTGTTTTATATCGAAATATTTCTCATCTTTGCGATATGAAAATAGTAACCACATAAAAGAAAGATGCAAATGATTAAAGTTGGAGCCATCATTTTGGCAGCGGTAATAGGAATCTACTTTCTGTTTCGCGGAGGTAATAAAGAAAATAGTAACAAACAAATAAAGGAGAAAAAAGTTATGGAACTGACAAAGAAAGATTTTTTGGAGAAGGTTGTAAATTACGAGCAGAACCCGAACGAGTGGAAATTCCTGGGCGATAAACCGGCCATCATTGATTTCTATGCCAGCTGGTGCGGACCTTGCAAGGCTTTCGCTCCCGTGTTGGAGGAGGTTGCCGAAGAGTATAAGGGAGTGATTGACGTGTATAAGGTGAATACTGAGAATGAGGAGGAATTGGCCGCAGTATTCAATATCCGCAGCATCCCGACCATTCTGTTCATTCCGGTAAACGGACAGCCGCAGATTGTGACCGGTGCCATGCCAAAACCACAGCTCATAGAAGCAATTGAGCACGTGTTGTTGCAGAAGTAATCCGGTTTGGAAGATTATAAAAAACAAGGAGTGTGCCCACATGAGATCATCTCATATTTGGGCGCACTCCTTGTTTTTTAAAAATTACCGACGGGACGGTATTTGAATTTCGACAGGACGAAATTTCAATACCGTCCCGTTGAAATTTTTGGATAATCTTATACCATCAATGCGGCAACCAGCGCCAGGATGGCGTAGAACTCAGGCAGAGCGGCGTAGATCATGGTGTTGGTCAGCACATCGTGACCCTGAGCGATACCCATGATACCGTTGGCACAAACCTGCCCCTGACGGATGGCAGAGAACAGACATACCAGACCGACACCCAGACCGATACCCAGCATCAGCGGGCCTTCAGTTGTGAAGTCGCGTCCCATTGACATCAGGAATGCCACAAAACCATACAGACCCTGAGTAGCCGGCAGAGCCGAAAGGATCATGTAGCTGGCAGACTTTGAAGCATTCTTTTTCAGTGCTCCTTCGGCTGCATTACCTGCGATTGTTGTACCATAGCAACTTCCGATTCCGGCGAGAGCCAACATCAGGCCCAGACCGAGATAACCTAAAATTTCATTCATAACTTTAATTTTTTATTGTTTCTGATTTTATTTATTCTTTTTCTGTTACTGTAAAAGGTTTGTAAGCTTCACCCTTGCCGTCGTAGCCGGAGTTCTTGAAATACTCCACAAAGGTAAGACGCAACGGGTGAACGAAGGCACTCAGACAGGACATGGCAATGTTCAGCGTGTGTCCGAATACCAGAATCAGGGCGCAGAAGACAATACCAGCGATACCTCCTGCCGCATCCTGTACCATAAAGGCCAGTTGGTTGAACACACCGCCCAGCATGGCACCGGCCAGTCCGAGGGCGTAAAGACGGATATAGGAGAGCACGTCGCCCATCAGTCCTGTGGCCATATTGTAAGTGTCCCACAGTCCGGCTCCGATATTGACCAGCACATTGCGGTGCAGGTTATTGAGCAGATAGATGCCGATGGCAGAGATGCCGCCCACTACGATGAAGCCCCAATAAGACACCTGTTCGGGTATCAGCTGGAAGAACGACAGACTGCCCAAAGTGACAAAGCCCACCACGAGCAGCAGCCAGCCCCAGTCGCTCAGAGATTCCTTGAAGCCGAAGCGCACGGTGGCGCCGATGGCTTTCACCGTCATGGCGATGCAGATGTGAACCACACCGATGATCAGTGCCAGCAGCATCTGCTTGTCGTAGTTCGTTTCACCGATCTTTCCGGTAATCATGAACTGTTTCATCCATTCCGGCACGTCGGCCTTGAACAGGTCTACTCCGAAGAAGGTACCCAGAATGGCACCGAAAATGGTCGTGGCGACACCCAGGGTGATGACCAGATTCATCATGCCTGCCATGGATTTGGACAGTTTGCTCTTGAGATAGAAGCCCAACAGAATCAGAGCCAGTCCGTATCCTGCATCGCCCATACAGAAGGCAAAGAACAGGGTAAAGAAGGGCGCGATCATCGGCGTCGGGTCAAACTCGTCGTAGTCTGGCATACCGTACATGCCGGTCAGCACTTCATACATACGGGTAAAGGCGTTGTTGCGCAGCAGGATGGGCACATGGTCGCCCTTGTGTGCTTCGCGCATCTCGTAATACACCTCCTGACTGTCCAGAAACTCGCGTACCATCTGTTCCTTCGGGGCCGGAATCCAGCCTTCAAGAATCATCACCTTATTTTCGGCGGCGCGGGCTGTGCCCAATACCACCTGATCGAAGGCAACAGAAGAATGCAACTGCTGCAACCAGACCTGAAGATCTTTCAGATGCTTGTGGGCACAGTGGTCTATCTGCTTCTGAATAGCCTCGGCGGCGTGTTCATGTTCTTTTTTCTGATGAATCACTTCCCGAAGGGAGCGTTGGGGCAGAGTCACTGCTTCGGCATCCAGATCGGGCTGTTGGCCGGCAGGTGTTACGGTGATGAAGTACAAGCGGTCGCCTTCCTTATTAATGAGGGTTGCATAGAACTGTTCTTCCCATTCCGGTTTGAAATTACGGGCCGGACAAGTGAAGAAGCGCACCTCATAGCCGTTTTCTTTCAGACGGCTGATGTTCTTCGGATTGAAATTACCCCAAACCTCCAGAGCTTCCTCCTCTTTGCGGCAACCCTGTATCAGATTCTCCTGAGCCTGTTTCTCGGCCTGGAGCTTTTCGATATGTTCCAGAACTTCCGGTCCCTTGGCGGCATTGCCTTCCTGAGCTGATGGCTCGATGGCTGCGAACGATTCAATCATCCGCTTGATACGGTCGGCCAGCTGGATGCGTTCCTGTAATATCGAAGAGTCGCTGCTGCCTTCCTGAGCAGTCTGGATATGCAGCACGCCCAGATCGCGTATCCGTTTCAGGAACTCCTCATATTCCTTATGATAGACCAGAAACGTGAGTTTTTTCATTTTCGTAATCATACGGCTGCCTCCTTTCTTTTTTCCTGAATGGTTTTCAAGATCTTCTGAGAAGACTTCGACAGGTTTTCCTCATCCTCCATAAAGCGTTTGATCTTGCGCAAGGCATCCTGATAGCCCGGGATCTGTACCTTCTCAAAAAGATTCACCTTCTGGGTCGTCTTTTTACGGGCATATTCCAGAAGGCCCAGCTTGGCCAAAACAAATTCCCTTTCGATGGCGGTCTTGGCGAGCCCCTGAAGCAGGGCGATGCCGTCGTAATACCATTTCGGGGCGTTGAACAGACTGAAAGGCTTTACTTCCAGTTCCACATTCTGAAGTGTGGGAACCCGCACGCCTGCAATCTTGCGTACCGACAGGTTGACATCCTTCACGCCTACGATAGAGGGGTCGAACTCTGCCCATAGGGCAAACATGGATTCGTATGCCTGAATGCTTTCTTCCAGTTTCTTTTCCAGTTCATTTGCTTCGGCCTTACATTTCTTGACTTCCATACGCAGGGCACTCTCCTTGTTCTTGATGATCGGCAGAGTGCGTACGCGCACCTTCAGCTGTTTTTCCAGCAGCTGAAGCGAAGTTTTATTATATTGAAACTTTATAGCCATGCTATTTTATTTTTATTTTTTCCAAAACTCATCCACCAGCTCTTTCTTGATGTTCACCTCTTCGGGTTTGAAGTATTTGCTGAAGAGGCTCCAGGTAACATCCAACATCTCTGTGGTGTTCAGGTTCACATCAATGGCCAGCAGTTTGTCTGCGTAGTCCTTGGCAAAGGCCAGTGTACGCTCGTCGTAGTTGGTCAGGTCGAAACCGTTTTCCATCTTGGTCTTGGCGTTGGCGGCATCGGCATACAGACGCACGGCGGCGTTCATTACCTGAGGATGGTCCTTGCGGGTCTTCTTTCCGGCAACCAACTGTTTCAGACGGGACAGAGAGCGGAACGGGTCTACAATAACCTTACCGATGTCGCTGTCACGGCGCAGGAACAACTGACCCTCGGTGATATAACCGGTGTTATCCGGCACGGCGTGGGTGATATCGCCACCGCTCAGGGTAGTCACCGCAATGATGGTGATGGAACCTCCGGACGGGAACTGTACGGCCTTCTCGTAAATCTTGGCCAGATCGGAATACAACGAACCCGGCATGGAATCCTTGGATGGGATCTGGTCCATACGGTTGGACACGATGGCCAGTGAGTCGGCGTATGAGGTCATATCGGTAAGCAGCACCAGTACTTTCTCGTTCTTCTCAACTGCGAAGTATTCGGCTGCGGTCAATGCCATATCCGGCACCAACAGACGCTCTACGGCCGGGTCTTCGGTAGTGTTCACGAAGCTGACGATACGGTCGAGCGCACCGGCATTGGAGAACACGTTCTTGAAGTACAGATAATCGTCGTTGGTCATACCCATACCGCCCAGGATGATCTTGTCGGTCTGGGCACGCAGGGCCACCATGGCCATCACCTGGTTGAACGGCTGGTCCGGGTCGGCAAAGAACGGAATCTTCTGTCCGGACACCAGGGTATTGTTCAGGTCGATACCTGCGATACCCGTAGCGATCAGTTCAGAAGGTTGCTTTCTGCGCACCGGGTTTACGGATGGTCCACCGATTTCCACCTCCACACCTTCTACCTGTGGTCCGCCGTCAATCGGGTCACCGTAGGCGTTGAAGAAACGTCCGGCCAGCTGGTCACTCACTTTCAGGGTAGGAGCCTTGCCCAAAAAGACCACTTCGGCATCGGTAGGAATACCGCCGGTACCTTCGAACACCTGCAAGGTCACTTCGTCTCCGGCAATTTTAACCACCTGGGCCAGCTTGCCGTTTACCATAGCCAGTTCGTCGGCACCCACTCCTGTTGCTTTCAGCGAGCAGGTGGCTTTGGTAATCTGGCTGATTTTTGTGTATATCTTTTGAAATGCTTTTGTAGCCATAATCGTTTTAGTTATTCAGTTATTTTGCTCTTCGCTCGTCCAGCAGGGCTGCAATCTGTGCCTTGTAGTTCTCAAACTGCTCGCTCTTGTAAACGGCATAGTTCATCTGCTTGCACAGGTTGATCAGTTTCTTGAAATATTCCATAACTTCGAGGAAGGTCTCGAAATTGAATTCAGTGTGGCAGATTTCGATCACCAGATTCAGCAGATCTTCCTGACGCTCCAGCGGCGTAACGGCATCCACCTCATCAAAGGCATCCTGTTGCAGAATCACGAAGTCGATGACTTCAGACTTCCAGAAAATCACGTGATATTCTACCGGTACACCGTCATCACCCAGAATGTTGATCTGCTCGGCAATTTCCTTACCGCGCAGCAGGCGGGTCTTCAGTTCGTTTACCTTTGTAGTCCACTCGCCGTTGATGCGCTCGGTGATGTAGCTTTCAAATTCCGGATATTCCAGATATTTTGAGTAAGAGTCAATCGGGTTTACAGCCGGGTAGCGTTTGCGGTCCGCACGGTCCTGCTCCAACGCATAGAAACAGCGGGCCACCTTCTTGGTGTTCTCGGTTACCGGCTCCTTAAGGTTACCTCCGGCAGGAGATACCGTACCGATAAAGGTGATGGAACCGGTCTGTCCGTTGTTCAGATAAACGAATCCGGCGCGGCCGTAGAAGTTGGAAATGATGGCTGACAGGTCCATCGGGAAGGCATCCGGTCCGGGAAGCTCTTCCATACGGTTGGACATTTCACGCAGCGCCTGTGCCCAACGTGAAGTAGAGTCGGCCATCAGCAGCACACGCAGACCCATGGAGCGGTAATACTCGGCAATGGTCATGGCGGTATATACAGAGGCCTCACGGGCAGCTACCGGCATGTTGGAGGTGTTGGCGATGATGATGGTACGCTCCATCAGCTTGCGTCCGGTGTGTGGGTCAATCAGTTCGGGGAACTCGGTGAAGACCTCCACAACCTCGTTGGCACGCTCACCACAAGCTGCGATGATGACGATGTCGGCTTCGGCCTGCTTGGAGATGGCATGCTGCAAAACGGTCTTACCCGTACCGAACGGACCCGGGATAAATCCGGTACCGCCCTCTACAATCGGGTTCATGGTGTCGATGGTACGCACACCGGTTTCCAACAGCTTGAACGGACGTGGCTTTTCCTTATAATTGGTCATGGCCACTTTTACGGCCCACTTCTGTACCATGGTTACCGGAATCTCGGTTCCGTCCTCGGCAGTCAGCACAGCGATGGTGTCATTGCACAGATACTCGCCTTCCGGAACGATGCTTTTTACGACAGCTGTTCCTTTCATGGCAATCGGAGCCATGATCTTGAGCGGCTGGTGGTTTTCTTCCACTTCACCCAACCAGGCTGAGGCTGCAACCGTATCGCCGGCCTTGACCAGTGGCTTGAATGCCCATTTCTTGTCCTCGTCAAGAGGGTAAGTATATTGTCCTCTTTTCAGGAACACACCCTCCATCTTTTCCAGGTCGTTCTGCAGACCGTCGTACTTCTTGGAGAGCATACCCGGTCCCAAAGTCACCTCGAGCATGTGACCGGTAAATTCAGCCTCGGCGCCCACTTTCATGCCACGGGTGCTTTCAAAAACCTGAACATAGGCATTCTGGCCCACAACCTTGATCACCTCTGCCATCAGTCGGTCACCGTTTACGGTGATATAGCAGATTTCATTCTGTGATACGGGACCATCTACCTGTATGGTTACAATATTGGAGATTACTCCAATAACAGATCCTTTTGTTGTCATATTTGATATTGATTATTTTGTACGAAACTCAGACGGCACTTCCACTTCGTCCTTTAATTGTTGTATCATATTCCGGAACACCTGTCCGCCACGCTCTTTGTCCACAATGGTCCAGCGCTCGATGATGTTCAGTTTCTGCAGGAAGGCAAAAATCTTTTCGATGGAAAAATAATGGAAGAAGGTGTGTTCTTCAAGCCAGTTCCATTTCAACAGGTCGATCTTGCGCTCCTTTTCCACCGGATCGCTCAGTTCGCTGATGGACATCAGTTCATGGATCTGTTCGAAATCCGAACCGATTCCGAAATCGCGTGCGGCCGAAGTGGCCAGCAGATGCACCAGTTCGCCCTGACCGACCAGATACGAAGCCGGAGCGAAACCAAAGCGACGTGCAGTAAAGGCAATCAGGATATTGTTTACATTCTGATTAAAAGTGAACCATTCCCTGACAAAGGAATTTTTCACTTTGCAGGCCTCATCATAGTAGTATCCGGTGAGTATGTCTTCGGGCAGACAGCCGTTGCTTTCCTCTTTCAGCTGACTGTATTCCCGGATGAAGCGATACATGTATTCCGGCAGAAGGGTACAGGCTTCGTCGCGCTGGGCTGCACGCACTTCCTCTTCAAGTTCCTCACGGGTAAACAATCCCGGAAGGGGGTCGTAATCTTCTTTCTGTTCCAATACATTCAGCAGATTCTGATTGTCGTATTGCAGATAGAACAGTTCAACCAGTTTTCGGTCTTCCGGAGAGAGTTGCGGGAGATATTCGTCTTTAAAGTCTGACACATGAAAAGGAAGTTTGGAGTCGTCGAGCGTCACATCCGGCATGCCGGCTACCAAACAATAATAATTCTTCATAGCAATAGACTTAGAACAACATTTCGATCAACTGTGGACGCAGGAAATCTTTCAGATAGTTGATGAATTCCTCTTCGCCGAAGTTGATTTTATAAGAACCGTCAGCCGGTGAAACAGAGAACAAAACATCCTTGCCGTTGATCTTCTGGATGGTAAGGCCTTTGTCCAGCAATTCTTTGGCATGGCTGGCAAAATAAGCTTTCAGCTTGTCAGCTTCCGGAGCGGAAATGACCATTTGCTCCTTCTCGTCCCAACGTGATGCCAGAGATACCAGAAACTCTCCCAGAAAATCTGTGCTGCTTGTCGCTTTCTGCACTCCTTCCTTTAAGAGCTTGTCCGAAATCAGTGTGGTGATTTCCGATTTCAGGGCATTGACGGCCTGGTCGGTGTAAAGCTTCAGTTCCGACTTGGTGTTTTTGTCCAGCTCGGCCGCTTTCTTTTCTGCTTCGGCTGTCAGCTCCTGGGCTTTGCCTTGGGCTTCAGCGATAATACGTTGGGCCTCAGCCTGCGCTTCTTCAATGATACGCTGCGCTTCAGCTTTTCCTTTCTCTACCCCTTCCTGGTAGATTTTATTCGTTAGTTCATCGATTTTTTCCATATGTTATATCTTATATTTTATAGGTTTTCCTGGCTGTATTTTGTTAATGCGGCTAAATTTACCCATTATTTCCATTTTGACCATATTTATTCGCATGTTTTTTCTCCTAGATGTTCAAAAACATGCCTTCATCTGTCGTTTCCCACTTCTGAATTGTAAAACGGTTAAAGATTGGAAATAAGGAAGATGATTCTTTGCAGAAAGTCTTCAAAAGATGTATTTTTGTGCCCGAATTTGATAACAGATTTTATTTAGAATGGCGGAATCATCATTGAAGGATAAAACGGCAAAGGGACTTTTATGGGGCGGTATGAGCAATGGAATGATGCAGGTGCTTAATGCTGTGTTTGGTATTTGTCTGTTGAATTTGCTTACTCCTTCGGACTATGGTATGGTGCAGGTGCTCAATGTCTTTTCGAGTATCGCGGCCTGTTTGCAGGAAAGCGGTTTTATTGCGACACTGGCGAATAAGAAAAATCCCACTCATGAAGATTATAATGCCGTATTTTGGTTTAATATCCTGTGCGGATCGGCTATTTATGTCATTCTGTTTTTTTCAGCTCCACTTATTGCCGCGTTTTATAAAGAACCACAACTGGTCGCTCTTTCCCGTTTTGCCTTTCTGAGTTTTCTTATATCCAGTTTCGGAATAGCACAGCGTGCTTATCTCTTTGGCCACTTGATGGTAAAGCAGTCGTCTATCATTTCAGTTACATCTTTGCTGGTTTCCGGTATTTCCGGTGTGGCCATGGCTTATGCGGGATTTGCCTTTTGGGGACTTGCTGCACAAAGTGTGGTCTTTGTTACGGTTATTGTGGTGATGAACTGGTACTATTCTCCGTGGCGCCCTACTTTTACCTGGAACTTCCGTCCGATACGGGAAATGTTCGGGTTTAGTAGCAAGCTGTTGATTACCAGTCTTTTCAGTCAAATAAATAGAAATGTACTTTCTACACTGCTGGGCCGTTATTATGACACGCATATTACCGGACAATACGGAAATGCCAGTAAGTGGAACGAGATGAGTTCCAGTATGATCAACGGTATGATTTCCGGGGTGGCACAGCCTGTGTTGACTCAGGTAAAGGATGACCGGGACCGATATTGTCAGGTGTTCCGGAAAATGATCCGGTTTACCAGTTTCATTTCTTTCCCGGCCATGTTCGGTTTGGGGTTCATTGCCCATGAATTTATTTATCTGACAGTGGGTGAGGCCTGGTTGGAGAGTGCGGATCTGTTGCGTATGCTTTGTATTTATGGAGCGACCATTCCGATGTATACCTTATATTATAATCTGGTAGTAACACAAGGTAAATCAAACATCAACATGATGAACACTATCGTTTCGTGTGTGCTGATTTGGGTGGCCATGATTGCTTTGCATTCTTTTGGCTTACATGTTATGGTAGTAGCTTTTATTACAATTAATGTAGGTTGGCTGTTGGTATGGCATTATTTTGCTTGGAAACTGGTACGTCTGTCTTTGTGGGATATTATGAAAGATGTCACACCGTTTATCCTATTTTCTCTTTTAGCCATTTTGCTGAGCTGGTTTACCACTCGCAATATTACTCAGCCGTTGTGGCTGATGTTGGCAAAAATTGTGACAACGGCTGTTTATTATCCTGTTATCCTATGGATTTGTCGTGCACAGGTGTTGCGCGAGAGCATCCAATATCTTCTGAAAAAGAAAAAATCCTGATGTTATGAGAATTGCTTATCTTATTTCAGCGCATTGCGATCCTGTACATCTGGAACGTATGGTCCGGGCTTTGAACGAACAGGCTGATTTTTTTATTCATATTGATGCGAAGGCCGATTTCAGCGCTTTTGCTCATCTGGCAAAGATTCCTGAGGTGCATTTCCTGAAGGAGCGTGTACATACACTTTGGGGTGACATTACTCAGGTATATTATCAGCGTGCTTTGCTTCGGGCCTGTTTGGATAGTGGAATTGTTTTTGATCGGATCTGTACTTTGAGTGGTTTGGACTATCCTTTGGTTGGCAATAGACAACTGCATGATTTTTTTGCGGCGCATCCCGACCGGGAATTTATTCAGGGTATAGATATGAGTGTACAGCGTCAGGCTGTAACACAGAATTATCGGATCTTCCGTCCGCAGTTCTTTTGTTCTTGTTTCAGTGACCGTTTCAATGGCCGTATACGTATTCTTTTGCGTAAGTTGATTTACGGGTTGGGTGTACGCAAGAAACTGACTTTTAAAATCGGAGGAAGGACCTGTCCGTTATTTAAAGGTTCTGACTGGTGGGGAATTACTCCTCAGTTAGGACGTTATCTTTTGCAGCAACTGGAGACGTATCCGGAAATCTTGCGTTATTTTTCGACTTCGTTTGCCCCGTCTGAGTTGCTTTGGCAAAGTCTGGTATTTAATTCTCCTTTTGCAGAGAAGGCTATGCTGTTCGCTGATCCTTATGTCAGTCTGGCCAGCCTTACTCCATTGCATTATATATACTATGAACCGGTTATTAAAGTCCTGACGGAAGAAGATCTTCCGACACTTATGGCCAGTGGCAAGCTGTTCTGTCGTAAGACGTGTACTGGAATCAGTGATACGCTTATGGATCTTCTTGACCAGAAACGAATTGAAAAATAATACTTTATTATGAAAGAAACTATATCTATGCCTCGTGTATCAGTCGTGATGTGTACTTATAACGGTGAGCAATTCCTGACTGAGCAGATCGAGTCCATATTAAATCAGACATATCCTATTTATGAATTGATTATTCAGGATGATTCTTCCACGGATCGTACTTGGGAGATTATTCAGGAGTATGCAAAAAAATGCTCACTGATCAAGTCTTTCCGCAATGATACCAATCAAGGATTCAACCATAACTTCAAGCAAGCTATTTTACGTGCGGAGGGCGAATTGATTGCCATTGCCGATCAGGACGATATCTGGTATCCTGAAAAAATTGAGAAACAAGTACAGAAGATAGACGGAGCAGATGTGTGTATTTCGGCTTATCATGGCGGTGAGAATTATCCTCCCACGAATGAGAATCGCGTGACATTACCGTTTTATCAATTGGAGTATCTGCTTTTTTATGATTGTACTCCGGGACATAGCATGCTTATTAAAAAAGACTTTGCTCATCATATATTCCGTGCTTGGGACGGTCATATACTCTATGATTGGTGGATTTCCGTAAATGCTCATTTGTATCATGGAATAACTTGTGTAGAAGAACCTTTAAACTGGCATCGTCCGCATAATGCTTCTGCAATTACCAAGCTGAATGCGCAATATGCCCCTTATCTGGTAAAAAAGCCTACTTGGCAACCATATATTATTGGCTTCCGTAAATATAGGGCTTTACAGAAACTGGACACCTGGCAATTCTTTTACCGATATATTCACAAACATGCGGATCCTGTTCAGCAGCATCTGGCTTATCAGCTTAGTGAATTGTTGTTTCACAGAGATTTGTTTTCTCTACTGCGTCTTTGCTTGTTGTGTATGAGACATAAGGATACTGTTTATTTCAATCCAAATCAGAAAGGATTCATGAGTTATATACGCAGTTTTTGCTATCCTATGATCCGAGCTTATGGGAATACTTATTTTTATTTATAGTTTTGGTAAGGTTCTGCAGAATTGCTAAATTTGCGAAATATATACAATCAAGAACATCATGAAAAAAAATATAGCTGTCATTCTGGCCGGAGGAGTAGGAAGCCGCTTGGGTTTGTCTACACCGAAGCAGTTTTTCAAGGTTGCCGGTAAAACTGTGGTAGAGCATACGATCGAAGCCTTCGAACACCATCCGCGTATTGATGAAATTGCGATCGTATCCAATCCTTTTTATATTACCGATTTTGAAACCATGGTCTTGAAGAATGGTTGGAAGAAGGTCAAGAAGATTCTTAAAGGAGGCAAAGAGCGCTATGATTCCAGTCTTTCGGCCATTTATGCATACGACCAGAGTGATGTGCATCTGATTTTCCATGATGCGGTACGTCCTTTGGTAAGCCATAAGATAATCAGCGAAGTCATTGATGCTTTGGAAACTTATCAGGCCGTAGATGTGGCTCTTCCTGCTACGGATACGATAATTGAGGTGGAAGGAAATTTGATTCATAATATTCCTGACCGCAGTCGTTTGAGAAGAGGACAGACTCCGCAGGCCTTTACTCTGGATGTGATTAGAAGAGCCTATGAGGAAGCGCTTAAGGATCCGAACTTTAAGGCTACTGACGATTGTGGCGTAGTACGGAAATACTTGCCGGAGGTCCCGATCTATGTGGTGCCTGGTGAGGAGAGTAATATGAAGTTGACCTATAAGGAGGATACTTACCTGTTGGACAAACTGTTCCAGTTGAAGCAGTGTGCTCCTGAGAAATTTGCCGAAAGTGATTTCTTTGCAGGAAAAGTAGCCGTTGTTTTTGGAGGCAGTTATGGTATCGGTGAAGAAACGGTTCGTTTGCTTCGGGAACGGAACTGCAAGGTGTACAGCTTCTCCAGAAGTGCCAATGGGGTAGATGTCGGTTTACGTGAAACGGTGGCAGCTGCTCTTCAGACTGTATACCAGCAAGAACAGCGTATAGACTTTGTGATTAATACAGCTGGTGTTCTGAATAAAGAACCGCTGATTCAGACGGATTACGATACCATTACTCAGGCGGTACAGACCAATTATATGGGTACGGTACATGTGGCGCTGGAATCTTTCCCTTATCTGAAAGAAACCGAAGGACAACTGATTTTCTTCACTTCCAGTTCATACACGCGTGGCCGTGCCTTTTACAGCATCTACTCTTCGACCAAGGCTGCAATAGTGAATTTTGTTCAGGCTATAGCCCAAGAGTGGGAGGTACATCATATTCGGGTGAACTGTATTAATCCCGAACGGACACATACGCCGATGCGTACCAAGAATTTTGGTATAGAACCGAGTGATACCCTTCTCTCGGCAGAAACTGTAGCTTGGGCTACCGTAAATACGTTGCAGTCGGATATTACCGGACAAATCATTGACGTAAAAAGAGAAGCAAAATGAAAAAGAATCATCTGGAAACCTATTTGAACCGGGAACTCAGAGCCTGTCAGCTCAAACAGATCTCTATTTTGGAGGAAATTGACCGTATCTGCCGTAAGCATCAGATTGTTTATTGGCTGGATGGCGGTTCGCTGTTGGGAGCGGTGCGCCACGGTGGTTTTATCCCTTGGGATGATGATATTGATATTGCTATGCGTCTGGAGGATGTGGAACGTTTCAAGCAGATAGCACCAAAAGAACTGAAGGAAGGTTTTTTCTTGCAGACTCAAGATACCGATCCGGAATTTCGGGTTCCCATCTGTAAGGTGCGCTGTTTGAATTCACTTATCATTGAGGCCGTGGACGACCTGCATGCTTCCTATCAGAAAGGTCTGTTTGTGGATATCTTCCCGTTTATTGATTATCCGTCTGTCTCTCCGAAGGCTGTGAAACGTTTTGCCAAAGGTATCTGCAAGAGCCGTTCCATCCTGCACAGCCGGCATTATTATTCCTGGCGCTCGTTTGCGGAGTTCTTTTATTTCGGAGCAGAATACGGCCTGTATCGGGCCATCTGGTGGCTCTTGGAAAAGACACATCGGAAGGATACCTATATTTCGAATATCCTGATCAATAACGGATATGGCATTATGCATCGTCAGGACTCTATTTTCCCGATAGGAGAAATAGAATTTGAAGGAAAGAGATTTATGGCCCCCTGCAACCCTGATGCTTACCTGAAAGATTTATATAAAAATTATATGGAAATACCTCCGGTAGAGAAGCGCAAGACACATGCCGTTTTCTTTGCCGCGGAACTCAACCCAAATCAAAACGCATGAAACCAGCATTGATCGATACCTCTGTACTGATACTCTTCTTTAACCGTCCGCAACAGCTTTCTTTAGTGTTCGAACAAGTGAAGAAGGCACGTCCTGCACGTCTGTTCCTGTATCAGGACGGTCCCCGTAACGAGAAAGATATGGAAGGGATTATGGCATGCCGTGAAGTGGTGGCCGATGTCGATTGGGAATGTGAGATACATCGTTTGTATCAGGAGCAGAATTACGGTTGTGATCCTTCGGAGTTTATTTCCCAGAAGTGGGCTTTTTCCATTACGGACAAATGTATCGTTTTGGAGGATGACGATGTGCCTTCGGTTTCCTTTTTCTCTTTCTGCAAGGAAATGCTGGACCGTTATGAACATGACAGCCGTATAGGTATTATTTCTGGGTTCAATCTGGAAGAATGTACCCCCGATTGTCCGGATGATTATTTCTTTTGCCGGACGTTCTCCATTTGGGGATGGGCCAGCTGGCGCCGGGTTGTTGATCAGTGGGACGAGCATTATACTTTTCTTGATGATGCCTTTGCGGTGCAGCAAATCGAGAATCTGATTCATACGTACTGTTTCCGCGATGATTTTCTGCCTATGTGTCATAGCCATCGCAGTCAGCAGAAAGCTTATTATGAAACCATTTTTCAGGCGGCTTTGTTCCTGAATTCCCAGTTGAGTATCGTTCCGACACGGAATATGATCAATAATTTGGGCGCAACAGCTGGTTCGGTACATTTCGGCGCTTCTTTGGAAACACTGCCCCGAGGTTATCGCCGTATTTTTACCATGAAGCGTTTTGAACTGGAGCATCCGATTCGCCATCCCAAGTACATAATAGATCATACCGCATATAAAGAACGTGTGTATCGTATTATGGCATGGCGTCATCCTTGGATCAAGGTGGCGCGTTCTTTTGAGGAACTGTATTTAAATTTGCGTCATGGCGACGGAAAAGCCATTCGGAAAGCTTTGACCAACCGGATAAACAAATGGTTTAACCGCCAACAATATAACTAATTCATTCCAAAGATTGTAGTATGAGAGTACTGATTGTCAATACATCTGAGAAGACAGGAGGAGCCGCTATTGCAGCCAACCGTCTTATGGAAACCCTGAACAACAATGGGGTAAAGGCTAAAATGCTGGTTCGTGACAAAGTGACCGAAAGAATCACGGTAGCTGCTTTGCCGAAAAGCAAGATGCACCGGTTGCGCTTTCTCTGGGAGCGTCTGGCTATCTGGAAAGCCAACTCTTTTAAAAAGCACCATCTGTTTTATGTAGATATAGCCAATGTTGGAGCCGATATCACTTCTTTACCGGAATTTAAGGAGGCGGACATTATTCATTTGCATTGGATAAATCAGGGCTTTCTTTCCTTAGATGGTATACGTAAAATCATTGCCAGCGGTAAACCTGTAGTATGGACCATGCATGATATGTGGCCTTTTACCGGTATTTGCCATCATAGTGATGATTGCGAACGTTTTCAGCAAGAGTGTCATCACTGTCCTTTGCTTTATAAAGGCGGGGCACATGATCTTTCTTATCGTGTGTTCCAGAAAAAGAAGAATCTGTTCCGTAATGCCCATATCACTTTTGTGGCTTGCAGCCAGTGGCTGGAGAAACGGGCCAAGCAAAGTGCCTTGCTGATCGGACAACGGATTGTGACAATTCCCAATCCGATCAATTCTGTTATCTTCAAACCGGAATCAAAAGCCCAGGCACGTCTGAAATTTAATTTACCCGAAAAGAAACGCCTGATTCTGTTCGGTTCCATGAAAACTACAGACAAACGTAAGGGAATCGATTATCTGATCGAGGCTTGTCGCATTCTTAAAGAGCAGTATGCCGAATTATCAGAGCAGTTGGGAGTTGTGATTGTTGGTAATGAAGCCGATCAATTACGCAATAGTCTGCCGCTTCCTACTTATTCCATTGATTATGTGGCTGATGAAAAGCGTATGGCTACATTATATAATGCCGTAGATCTTTTTGTGACTCCATCATTGCAGGAGAATTTGCCGAATACAATCGCCGAGGCTATGGCCTGTGGTATTCCGTGTGTCGGTTTCCGTGTCGGAGGAATACCCGAGATGATTGATCATTTGGAAAACGGATATGTAGCTGAGTATAAGGATGCTTCTGATTTGGCAAAAGGAATGGCTTATGTGCTTACCGAAGCGGATTATCCGGAAATGAGCCGTGCGGCTGTCCGAAAGGCTGGTCTGGCCTATAGTGAGCGCCATGTAGCCATGAAATATATCAATATATATAATCAGACTACAGATAAGGCAAAAGCCTAAGAATATAAAAACAATTTAAAGAAATATATGAATCAAGACCCCTATCCGAGTATTACGGTGGCTACGGTCACCTATAATGCAGCACAGACATTGCCACGTACACTGAAGAGTGTTGCGGCACAGACTTATCCGAATATTGAGCATCTTATTGTGGACGGATGTTCCAAAGACAACACCATGGAGTTGGTGCATCAGTATGTGGAGCAGAATACGCGTGAGGAAATACCTCATCAGATTCACTTGATAAACGAGCCTGATAAAGGTCTGTATGATGCCATGAACAAGGCAATTATGGCTGCAGAAGGTGAATATATCTGCTTCCTGAATGCCGGTGATTGCTTTCATAGTCCCGATACGTTGAAGCGACTGATGGAACAGTTCAAATGGGATCAGTTGGAACCGGGGCGGCGCCCGGCTGTTCTTTACGGTGAAACGGATTTAGTCGACGCAGAGGGGAATTTCATTCGTCACCGCAGGCTTCAGGCTCCTCAAAAGCTCAGTTTCCGGAGTTTTTTGCAAGGTATGTTGGTATGTCATCAGTCTTTTTATGTGCGTACGGATCTGGCACGTGAGGAACTGTATGATATGAGATATCGTTTTTCGGCCGATTATGACTGGTGTATCCGTATCATGAAGAAAGCGAAGAAAAAACGCTTGGCGTTGCATAACTCTAATCTGATTCTTACGGATTATCTGAGTGAGGGACTGACAACACAGAATCACCGGAAATCACTTATGGAGCGCTTGCGCATTATGGCCCGTCATTTTGGATGGCCGGCTGCTATCGGGCAGCATATTTGGTTTGTGGTGCGCAGTGTCATCAAAAAATAAACATCAGGACCGTTTTGGAAAATCAACGAAAGGAAATTCCAAAACGGTCCTGATGTTTTTATAAGTGTTTCTTTACTTTCTCAATTCTTCTTGCATTATCCTACGCAAGAGCCTGGTTTTACTTCTTTTTCCGGAGTGATGACGCTGAGTGAACCGTCGTGGTTCACGGCAGAGAGGATCATACCCTGGCTTTCGATACCCTTGAGCTTGCGTGGAGCTAGATTGGCAATGAAGCAAACCTGCTTGCCTACCAGATCTTCCGGCTTGTAGTATTTGGCAATACCCGAAACGATGGTGCGATTCTCCAGTCCGTCGGCAATTTTGAAGCAAAGCAGTTTGTCGGCTTTAGGTACCTTGGTGCATTCCAATACAGTACCTACACGGATATCCAGTTTTTCGAAGTCCTCGAACGGAATGTTCTCTTTGATCGGTTCTGCCTTATAGTTAGCCTCTTCATTCGCTTTCTTGGTGTCCAGCAGCTTCTGGATCTGAGCCTCGATGGCAGCATCCTCGATCTTCTCGAAGAGCAGCTCCGGCTTATTCAGCTGATGGCCTTCCTGCAACAGATTGGTGTTACCCAGCTGGGCCCATTCGAAGGTTTCCATATTCAGCATGTGGCGTAGTTTCTCGCTGCTGAACGGCAGGAACGGTTCGAAGGCGATGGCCAGATTGGCGGTGAGCTGCAAAGAGATGTAGATAATGGTTTTCACACGCTCTGGATCAGTCTTGATGACCTTCCAAGGTTCGCAGTCAGCGATGTACTTGTTACCGATGCGGGCCAGATTCATAGCCTCCTTCTGAGCGTCACGGAACTTGAAGTTGTCCAACAGTTCTTCTACCTTCACCTTTACATCCTTGAACTCATCCAAAGTGGCCTGATCGTATTCGGTCAGCTCACCACAAGCCGGTACCACACCGTTATAGTATTTCTGAGTGAGCTGCAGGGCTCTGTTTACGAAGTTTCCGTAAACAGCTACCAGTTCGTTATTATTGCGTGCCTGGAAGTCTTTCCAGGTAAAGTCGTTATCCTTGGTTTCCGGTGCATTGGCAGTGAGTACATAACGCAGTACATCCTGCTTGCCCTCGAAGTCGCGCAGATATTCGTGCAACCATACGGCCCAGTTACGTGAAGTGGAAATCTTGTCACCTTCCAGATTCAGGAACTCGTTGCTCGGTACGTTGTCTGGCAGAATGTAGCTGCCTTCAGCCTTCAGCATGGCCGGGAACACGATGCAGTGGAACACGATATTGTCCTTACCGATGAAATGTACCAGACGGCTTTCAGGATCTTTCCACCACTTTTCCCAGGAATCTGGAAGCAGTTCCTTGGTGTTGCTGATATAACCGATAGGAGCGTCGAACCATACATACAGCACTTTGCCCTCGGCACCCTCAACCGGTACTGGAATACCCCAATCCAGGTCGCGGCTTACGGCGCGTGGCTGCAAGCCCATATCGAGCCAGCTCTTGCACTGACCGTATACGTTGTTACGCCATTCCTTGTGGTCTTCCAGAATCCACTGGCGCAACCAGCTTTCGTGCTTGTCGAGCGGCAGATACCAGTGCTTGGTTTCGCGCATCACCGGTTTGGAACCGCTGATGGCACTTTTGGGATTGATCAGATCGGTAGGAGAGAGTGAAGTACCGCACTTCTCGCACTGGTCACCATAAGCACCTTCGGCATGGCAATGCGGACATTCTCCAGTGATATAACGGTCGGCCAGGAAAGTCTGTGCCTCTTCGTCATAATATTGCATAGACGTTTTCTCGATGAACTCGCCTTTGTCGTACAACGTTCTGAAGAACTCAGACGCTGTCTGACGGTGTACTTCCGAACTGGTGCGTCCGTATACATCGAAAGAGATACCGAACTCCTTGAAAGAATCGCGGATCAGCGTGTGATAACGGTCTACCACATCCTGCGGAGTGATACCTTCTTTCTTGGCACGGATGGTGATGGGCACACCGTGCTCGTCCGATCCGCCAATGAACAGTACTTCTTCTTTCTTCAAACGCAAATATCTCACGTAGATATCGGCCGGAACATAGACACCTGCCAGATGTCCGATATGTACCGGACCGTTGGCATAGGGCAATGCCGATGTTACCGTGGTTCTTTTGAATTTCTTATCCATTTTATCGTTTTTTGTTTAATTTACTGTTTTGCTTACAAAGATACGGATAAAAAATGAAAAAGGCACCCAGATTGCGGGTGCCTTTTTCGGTTATCTTTTTCTTGCAGGTCATTCGCCCCAGTTGCTGCGGTCCAGATTGCGGTAACCGATGGCTTCGGCCACATGATGCGTTTCAATCTGTGCGCTTCCTTCCAGATCGGCGATGGTGCGGGCCACACGTAGAATGCGGTCGTAGGCACGGGCCGAAAGTTGCAACCGATTCATGGCTTGGCGCAGCAGTTCCAAACAGCTCTCCGACGGAGTGGCGTAAAGACGCAACAGCTTGCTGTCCATCTGGGCATTGCAATGGATTCCTTTGTAAGGCGCATAGCGTTCGGCCTGTATGGCGCGTGCCTTGATGACCCGTTCGCGGATGGTGGCGCTGCTTTCACCTTTTTCCTTTTGCGAAAGCTCCTGAAAGGATAGGGGTGTGATTTCGATTTGCAAGTCAATGCGGTCTAATAGCGGACCGGAAATCTTGTTCAGATAGCGTTGGATCTGTCCCGGAGTGCAGACACAAGTCTTGTTTGGGTCGTTATAGTAGCCACATGGGCACGGGTTCATGGAGGCGACAAACATGAACGAACAGGGATAAGTGATCGTGTATTTGGCCCTTGAAATGTTGATAACCCGATCCTCAAGAGGCTGACGCAGTACTTCCAGGGAGGCACGTGAGAATTCCGGAAGCTCGTCACAGAAAAGCACGCCGTTGTGCGCCAGACTGATTTCTCCCGGTTGCGGGTTGGTGCCACCGCCAACAAGGGCCACCTGTGAGATGGTGTGATGCGGAGCACGGAACGGACGTTGTGCTATGAGTGTTGTGTCTTTTCCTAATTTTCCAGCCACAGAATGAATCTGTGTGGTTTCCAGACTCTCGGTAAGTGTCAGCGGAGGTAAAATGGATGGCAACCGTTTGGCCATCATGGACTTTCCGCTTCCCGGAGGACCGATCATGATGAGATTATGTCCGCCGGCTGCGGCTACTTCCAGGGCACGTTTTACATGTTCTTGTCCCTTGACATCGGCAAAGTCAAATTCATGCTGGGCCTGTCTTTCATAAAAATCTTTCCGGGTATCTAATATCTTGGGAGTAAGACTGTCTTTACCGTTCAAAAAATCAATGACCTGACGGATATGATTGGCACCATATACCTTAAGCTGATTGACAACAGCAGCTTCGCAGACATTCTGTTCCGGCACAATCAGGCCTTCATAGCCGAGTGTTCGGGCTTTGATGGCCATCAGTAAAGCTCCGGTCACCGGCTGTATGCTTCCGTCCAGACTAAGTTCGCCTACCATCATGAAACGTTCCAGCCGTTCCGTGCATACGGTTCCTTGGGTTGCCAGAATACCTATAGCCAAAGGCAAATCATATCCCGCACCTTCTTTTCGGATGCTGGCTGGTGCCATGTTAACGACGATTCTTTTGGACGGAAATTCATATCCACTGTTTTCGATAGCCGAGATGATGCGTTCGTGACTTTCCTTGACAGCACTGTCCGGCAAACCCACCAAAAAGAATTTGATTCCTCTTGATGCGTGCACTTCAATGGTCACGGGTATGGCCTCAAGACCTTGAATGGCTGCTCCAAAAACTTTTACCAGCATGCGACTTGTATTGATGTTTTTATTTGAGACGCTTTTCTATTTCCGGACGAATGTCCTTCTCCAAGCTTCGGCCTCGGGCAATAACAGTTTGTTTGTGGTCAATCAGGATATGGTAAGGAATGTCATTGATATTCAGTTTCTGCAATAAGGGATTGTCCCAGGCTTTAAAGTCACAATAAACCGGCCAGTTTATTGTGTCGCGTTGCATACTTCCTTTCAGTATCTGAGGATTGATATCCAGAGAGTAACTGAAGAAACCCAAGCGGGAAGAGTATTTTCTTTGCAGTTTTTTCGTCTGGTAAATAATATACCCGCTATTGCGCCAACTAGCCCAGAAAGAAATTAGGGTAAGCTGTTTAGACAGCCTGTCTGAATGGATGGTATCTCCTTTGATGCAGGATAATGTGAACGAAGGAAGTTTTTTGCCTACAGTATTGTTTCCCAAGGCTAGTATTTTACCACGCAAAGCCTTTAAAGGAATATTCTCCGGTTGTGCCTTGGTCAGAACCTGATACAGGTCCCAAACTTTCTTGTAATTATCTTCAGGATAATTCAGAAAATATTCCTTGAACAGAAAAATGCTGACTGCTGATTCCGCTTGCTTCCGGATAAACTGTTCGGCAGACGAGACAAGTTCTTGCTTGCTGCTTTTTAGATTCTTCATCCGAAATTGAGTCATATCCTCATTTTCGGGACTGCCAGTAATTTCCGTTTCGTTGAGTTTCCGGGCATCGCCCTTTAATTTTACCTGTTGTCCTCCTTCTGCGAAGATGACATGTTCGGAAAAATTAGGATAGAGCAACATCAGTGTCGTTTTCTTTTTCAGGGGAATCCGATATTCGAACTTGCCTTCAACAAGCTTTACCGTGTCCAGATGGTCTATAGCACCTTCAGGACTGTAAATATAGAATTCACCCTGCTGCAGGTGATCAAATTCTCCACTTAATAAAAAGTGGTCTTTAGAATTTCTACAGCTGAGCAGGGTGAATACTGATAAAATATAGAGAAATATTCTCTTCATTCTTTAATTTTACAGTTAATTACTTAACCAGGCTTTCAATGGTAGAAGCGAAGTTTGCAAACTCAAGGTCAGTTGCGGCACGTTTTGCCAAAGAAGCATCCTTGCTGATAGCTGCGCTCAAGTTGCTGCTTACACCAGCTGCGTCGTTGGTACGTGCAGCTACGATAGCCTTCAGATAAGAAGTGTATGCATCTGCATTCTTCACATTATTCAAAGTAGTCTTGGCTGAAGCATAGTCCTTGTTCAGGATCTGAGACAAAGCAGCACTGTTGGTGTTTACACCGCTCAGGTTGCTGGCAGCCTGCTGGTAATTACCCTTAGCGATCTGGATGTTACCCATGATTTCCTTGAATGAGTCTGCACCAGAACCCTTGGCGATATAAGTTTCTGCAGTAGAAACGTCACCCTTGGCCAAAGCGATCAGAGCCAGGTTGGTGTTGACTTCGCTAGCATCGCCCTTCAAAGATTTAGCCTTGTTCAGGTAGCTTTCTGCAGAGCTCAAATCTCCCTTAGCGTAAGCCAACTGGGCCAGGTTGTTGTAAGCACGGTAATCGTTTGCATACTGCTGGGTAGCTTTCTGATACCAAGTCTCTTTCTCTGCTGGAGTGCTTACCAAAGTTGCTCCGTAAAGAAGTTCCTCATTGCTCAGCTTGCTAGCATCTGATTTGAACTGTGCCAGGATTTCGTCATCGCTGCGGCCGATCAACTCGTAGTTGATAGTCAAGCGGGCACGACGCAATTCTGGAAGAACGGTTTCAGCCAGTTCCTGGAATACAGCAGACATATTCTTGATCTGTGCTTCTCTTTCTTCCGGTTCCTTATACATAGACAATACACGCAAGATTACGTCCTTGTCCTGAATGTTGCTCTGTGAAACCAATTCCTGGAAACCGTCCCAATCCTCAGCTGTATACTTGGTCTTGATGTCGCTTTCCATCTTGTTGGCCTTCAACTCCTTGTTTACATACTTCTCAGAGTTGTTCTGACGATTTTCAGCCAAGCGGGTATTCAGATCCAAAGCACCGTCTGGAGAAGCATAGGCTGAAATTTCGATATCGCTCAAAGCTTTGCCCTTCTGGTCAGCCTTGATGTCTTTCAAAGTCTGGATAAAGTCTTTGATAGAAGTAGATGACAACTCGCTATTGCGGATGTTTGCCTGTTGGATCAAGAACTTGATAGTAGCTTCCTGACGCTGTTTGATGATACGCTGGAAACCGTCTGGAGCAATTGCAGGATTGGCTGAAGCCAAAGTGTTCTTTAATAATTCAGAAGTTGCAACAACACCATAACCGATTTTAACTTCAGGAACTGTTACGGTCTTCTTTCCAACTTTTGCATCGAATCTCAGATACAAATCTGCTTTCTGCATGGCTGGAACAAAATCAAAGATGCTCTTCATAGTGTAATTGCCACCCATCTTGTAAGAGATTGTCTGGTTGTTACCATCAACTTTCTCTCCTTGGAATGTTGCGCTGGCACCAGTTGCCTCTCCGCCTTCATACTTCAAAACCGGAGTAACGGTTACAACCGCTTTCTTCTTCATGTACTTTTCCGGGAACTGACCATTGATAGTTGCTGGTACCTGACCTGCTACGCTTTCCAATGGAGTAGGAGTCACTGTAAAGTTGTCGGCAGACAATGCGCCCAACTTTTTACAAGAGGTGAATGCCAATGCAGACACCACTGTCATTGCTAGATAAAAATTTTTACGCATACTAACTTAAATTATGTTATTCGTTGCAGTTGCAAAGATAAGTAACTTTGTCCAACAAAGAGACTTATTAGATTGAAAACTTGCAAAAAAAATAATAAAACCGTGTTTTTCTTATCTTTTTTACCTGTTGGTTTCCTTTTTATTGATATTCCGAGGGTGATGATTCAGTATTTCCTGACGGATCCGTGACGTATCTATATGAGTGTATATCTCTGTAGTGGCGATACTTTCATGTCCCAACATGCATTGAATGGCCCGTAAATTGGCTCCTCCCTCAAGCAAATGGGTGGCAAAAGAATGACGGAATGTATGAGGACTGATACTCTTATGAATACCAGCTCGTTCGGCCTGTTCTTTGACAATGTAAAACACCATAATACGGGTTAATGGGGTTCCCTTTCTGAAACTGATAAAGACATAATCTTCGTTACCGGTTTTGATAGGAATGTGAACCCGGTCGGCAAACCAATAGTCCAGTTCTTTAATGGCACGTTCCGAGATGGGAACCAGACGCTCTTTGTTGCCTTTTCCTTCTACACGGATAAAGCCTTCTTTTAGATAAAGATTGGAGATCTTCAACTGGCACAGTTCACTTACTCGAAGCCCACAGCTGTAAAGGACTTCCAGCATGGCCCGATTGCGTTGGCCTTCTTGTTTGGAAAGGTCTACACAACCAATCATCTGATCGATTTCTTCAACCGTAAGGACGTCCGGAATATGACGGGATATTTGAGGACCTTCCAGAAGTTCGGTCGGATCTTGCTCCATGATGCCTTCCAGCAATAAAAAACGGTAAAAAGAGCGAAGTCCGGAAAGAATACGTGCCAATGAGCGGCTGCTGATGCCCATGTCTATTAGCATTCCGCAGAATTCCTGTAAATTTTCGATTGTAACAGCATTGTAATATAACTGTTTTTCCAAAAGAAATTCCTGTAAATGTTTCAGGTCATTTTGATAGGCTTCAAGCGTATTGGAGGATAAAGATTTCTCTAATTGGAGATATTGATTATATTTACGTAAAACACTTTTATCTATAATCAGATTGTTCTGCTGATTTTTTGCGGGATATTCCATTCTTTTTGCTAACTTTGTACCCAAATTTTCACAAATATAGAGAATAAAACATGAGAATACAAATCATTAACGGACCGAACATTAATTTATTGGGTAAGAGAGAACCCGGAATCTATGGTTCTGTCCCGTTCTCAGACTTTTATGACCTACTGAAAAAGCAATATCCACAGGTGGAGTTTGATTATTTTCAGAGTAATATTGAAGGAGAACTGATCGATGTTATCCAGAAGGTGGGTTTTGACTATGAAGGAATTGTATTGAATGCTGGTGCTTATACACATACATCTATTGCGCTTCAGGATGCTATTCGGGCTGTAACGGCACCGGTTATAGAAGTGCATATCAGTAATGTGCATCAAAGAGAGTCATTTCGCCATGTGTCAATGATTTCGGCTGCCTGTAAGGGCGTGATTTGTGGCTTTGGGCTGGATTCCTATCGTCTGGCAGTTGAAGCTCTTTTGAATTTAAAAAAATGATATTAAATACTAAGTGATTATGATGCTTAAACAGACAAAAATCGTAGCTTCCATTTCTGATTTGAGATGTGACGTAGACTTTATCCGTGCTTTGTACGAGGCGGGTATGAATGTAGTTCGTATGAATACGGCTCATGCAAACAGAGAAGGATTTGAGAGATTGATTGCTAATGTGCGTACGGTGTCTAACCGTATTGCCATTTTGATGGATACAAAGGGACCGGAGGTACGTACAACAGAATGTGCTGACGGTTCAATTGATTTTAAGACCGGTGATGTTGTTCGTATTGTTGGTAATCCAGAACAGAAAACCACCAAAGAATGTATTGCCGTGACTTATACTCATTTTGTGAATGACCTGAATGTCGGTGATGAGGTTCTGATGGATGATGGCGAACTGGATCTGCGTGTGACAGAGAAAACCGATGATGCCTTGATTTGCGAGATCTGTAACGATGCCACTTTGGGTAGCCGTAAGAGCGTGAACGTGCCGGGCGTAAGAATCAATCTGCCTTCACTGACAGAAAAGGACCGCAACAATATTTTGTATGCCATTGAGAAGGACATTGATTTTATCGCTCACTCTTTTGTCAGAAACAAACAGGACGTGATGGATATCCGTCAGATTCTGGACGCATACGGTAGTGATATCCGTATTATCGCCAAAATCGAGAATCAGGAAGGTGTGGATAATATCGACGAGATTCTGGAAGTGGCCGACGGTGTAATGGTGGCTCGTGGTGATTTGGGTATCGAAGTACCTCAGGAGCGTATTCCGGGTATCCAGCGCCAGTTGATCAGAAAGTGTATTCTGGCCAAGAAGCCGGTAATCGTGGCTACTCAGATGCTGCACACTATGATCAACAATCCGCGTCCAACCCGTGCAGAGGTTACCGATATCGCCAACGCTATTTATTACCGTACCGATGCTTTGATGCTGAGTGGTGAGACTGCATATGGAAAATATCCGGTTGAGGCTGTCCGTACCATGGCTAAGATCGCGGCTCAGGCAGAGAAGGATAAATTGGCAGAGAACGATATCCGCATCCCATTGGAAGAGGGTACCGACGTAACCGCATTCCTGGCTAAGCAGGCTGTGAAGGCTACTACCAAACTTCCTATCCGTGCGATTATCACCGATAGCTTCAGCGGCAGAATGGCTCGTAACCTGGCTGCCTTCAGAGGAAAGTATCCGGTATTGGCTATCTGTTATAAGGAAAAGACCATGCGTCATTTGGCATTGTCTTACGGTGTAGAGGCAATCTATATGCCGGAGAAGGCCAACGGACAGGCATACTATTTCGCCGCACTGCGCAAGTTGCTTGATGACGGTGTATTGACTGAAAACGAGATGGTGGCTTATCTGAGTGGTGGTAAGCAGGGCGCACAGACTTCATTCCTGGAAATCAATGTTGTGGGTGATGTCTTGAAGTATGCCATGGATTATGTATTGCCAAACCGCAATCGTTATCTGTAATCAGATTCTGAGATGAAAGAAACGGATCTTTTGGATGAATATATCCTGAATCATATTGATCCGGAAGGAACATACCTGAAAGCTTTATATCGGGCGACGCATGTACATTTACTGCGTCCCCGAATGGCTTCGGGACATCTGCAAGGACGTATGCTGAAGATGTTCGTAAAGATGATACGTCCGAAACAGGTCCTGGAAATAGGCACTTACAGCGGATATTCTGCTTTGTGTCTGGCCGAAGGGTTACCGGAAGGCTCCATGTTGCACACCTTTGAGATCAATGATGAGCAAGAGGATTTTACACGGCCATGGTTGGAAGGGTCAGATTATGCAGACAAGATCCGTTTTTATATCGGTGACGCTCTGAAACTTTTACCTGAAATGGATATTGTGTTTGATCTGGCTTTCATTGATGGAGACAAGCGTCGCTATTTGGACTATTACGAACTGGTGCTTTCCAAGTTATCTCCCGGAGGATATATTTTGGCCGACAATACATTATGGGACGGCCATGTGTTGGAAGAACAACCTCATGCCAATGATCTTCAGACAAAGGGTATCATGCATTTCAATGACTTTGTGGCCGCAGATAAACGTGTAGAAAAGGTGATTCTTCCGATGCGTGACGGATTGACTATTATAAGAAAAAAAGAATAAAAGATGGAAACAACCAGACAAAACAAGATAGCTCGTTTGATTCAAAAGGAATTAAGCGAGATTTTTATGCTCCAGACAAAAATCATGAAAGGGGTGCTGGTTACGGTAAGTGTGTGCCGTATCAGTCCCGACATGAGTATTTGCAGAGTATATCTAAGTGTTTTCCCAAGTGCACGTGCTGAGGAAATTATCAAGAACATTAATGAAAACGCAAAGGCGATTCGCTTTGAATTAGGCACGAGAGTGCGTCATCAGTTGCGTATCATCCCAGAGTTAAAATTCTTTTTGGACGATTCTTTGGACTATATTGAAAATATCGACCACTTATTAAATAATGTGACGGGAGACTCCCGGAGTATCGGAAAGAAGTCTGAGACAGAAGACTGATCTTTCTTCTTAAGTAATCAGTATGGCAAATTTTCCTTATTATATCGCCAGGCGTTACCTGTTTTCCAAGAAATCGCATAATGCGATCAATATTATATCCATTATTTCGGTATGCGGTGTAGCCTTTACTACAATGGCATTGGTATGTACATTGTCTGTATTCAATGGTTTTCAGGATCTGGTTGCGTCTTTTTTCACGTCTTTTGATCCACAACTGAAAATTATACCGGTAGAAGGAAAGGTCTTTTATAAAGATGATCCTGCAATCCGTCAATTGCGTAACGATAAGGATATTGCTTTGTTTTCGGAGTGTCTGGAAGATAATGCACTTGCTATTTATCGGAACCGGCAGGTGATGGTACACATTAAAGGAGTGGGAGATCAGTTTTCTGAACTGACTGATATTGATAAACTGCTTTATGGTGACGGTTCATTTGTGCTGCATGCAGATGTGCTGCAATATGGAGTACCGGGGATCAGATTGGCTAATTCTTTAGGTTTAGGTGCTTATTTTGAGGATCCTCTTCAGATTTATGCACCTAAAAAAGGGGCGCAAATCAATCTTTCCAATCCTGCAGCTTCTTTTTCACAGAGTGAGCTCTACTCTTCGGGGGTAGTCTTCTCAGTCAATCAGGAGAAATATGATAATAATTATATTTTAACCTCCATTGATTTTGCCCGTAATCTGTTTGATCAACCTGACATGGTTTCTTCCATAGATCTGAAATTACGCGAGGGAGTGGATGTAGACCAGGCGAAGAGCCGGATTCAGCTCCTTTTAGGTGAAGAACGTTTTAAGGTGTTGGATCGTTATGAACAGCAGGCGGATATCTTTCGTATTATGAGGGTGGAAAAGCTTATTGCATATATTTTTCTGACGTTTATCCTTTTGATTGCCTGTTTCAATATTATTGGGTCCGTGTCCATGTTGATAATTGATAAAAAGGATGATGTCCGTACATTGCGGAATCTGGGAGCTAACGACAATCAGATTATTCGGATATTCTTATATGAAGGACGCATGATATCTGCTATGGGGGCCGTCATCGGTTTGATATCCGGTTTGGGCTTGTGTTGGTTGCAGCAAACCTATGGTCTTATAAAAATGGGATCTTCTGAAGGAATGTTTTTAGTTGATGCTTATCCTGTAAGTGTATATTGGGGAGATCTGCTCCTGGTATTCATTACTGTTCTTTTGATTGGATTTGCAGCTTTGTGGTATCCTATCCGTTATTTGGGAAGACGTTTGATCAGTTGATAAATGAGTTATAGGATAGAATTTGCTATCCTCTTAGGCATAAAGAAACGAGCTATCTCAAATTCTTTATTGGAGTATGAGATAGCTCGTTTTGTATTTCACAATTATCTATTCAGGAAAGGATAGGTTAATAGGATACCGTTCCTTTTGTTTATTATTCCAGTGTTATCCGCTCGGCTACTATCCGGTCACGTAAGAATATGGTAGCAGACTCCTCAAATTTTTCAACAGATTCGGTTGTCAGAAATCTGCAGGTTCCTTTTTTGGTACATAATGCTTCAATATTTGTATTATGCTGTAGATATTTTTTCAGGCTAGCAGCTACATAATCACCTTGTGGGATTATTTTTATCGTTCTTGGGGTGTACTTCAGAATTTTATTGAGCAAAAGAGGATAATGAGTACAACCAAGAATAATGGTGTCTATTTCCGGGTCCTTTCTTAATAGGTTACCAATACGTTTTTGAACGAAATAATCTGCTCCGGGGGAGTCAAATTCATTGTTTTCAACCAAAGGAACCCACATAGGGCAACTTTCTCCGTGAACAACAATTTCAGGAAACAGCTTATGGATTTCCAATGGGTAGGAGTTGGAATTAATGGTACCTTGCGTTGCGAGAATACCAATATGTCTTGTTTTGGTGATATCACCGATACATTCTGCGGTAGGCCGGATTACGCCAAGAACTCTTCTTTGTGGGTCTAGTAAGGGGAGATCTTTTTCCTGGATGCTTTTCAGCGCTTTGGCTGAGGCTGTATTGCAAGCAAGGATAACTAAATGACATCCCATGGAAAAGAGTTTCTTTACAGCCTGCAAGGTAAATTCGTATACAACCTCAAAAGAGCGTGTACCATATGGAGTACGTGCGTTATCCCCTAAATATAAATAATCATATTGGGGTAGTAACTGCCTGAATTGTCTCAGTATTGTGAGACCTCCGTATCCGGAATCAAAAACGCCGATAGGTCCTGGGGCTTGTGGTAATTCTATTTTGTTCATTGTTGAAAGTTTCAGTTTGGGGTAATATGCATGAGCGAACTGTCAATGCTTTTGAGAAAGTCATTGGATATGGTATCGGTATCTGCAGTTTGAATAAGTGTATCTTGTTTCTCGCTACTCTTATTTGAAGTATTGTTTGTCGGGGCTGATACATTGGTTACATTGGATTTTGCCAGACCGAGTTTTACAAGTACCATGTGTGAGATATCTGTGCCTGCAACTTTATTAATAAAAGGGCAGGTATTATTATCTGTATTAAGGACGAAAGCAAGGTTTTGCTCCTGTCCAACCGATTCTATGGCCTGGTTTAGTTTGTTCATGGCTTCCTGACGCATTTCTACTTCTGCGTTTTGTAGCAGGGTCTCTGTTTCTTCTCTAAACTTAATGCCGTTATTGATTAAGGATTGCAGCTCGTTTTGGCGTTTTTGAAGTATATTTTCAGGAAAATCTTTTTGTCCTTGAAGGAACTCTGCATATTTTCTTACCAGTTCATCCTCTGATCGTTTGGCTTCTTCATTACATTTATCTTTTAGAATCTGAAGATTCTGAATCGCATTCTTATATTCGGGCATCATTCTGATAATCTTTTGATAACTCAAATACCCAAAACGTACCTGTCCGCAAGCAACGTGTGCCGATAATAAGAGTAAAAGGAATAATAGATTTCTGAACATAAAATCGTTTTTTTTATCACTGCAAAAATAATTCTTTTGCTTGAAACGATGGTTATTTTTGTCAAAAAAGTAAAAGAGGAGACTTTAAAAGCCTCCTCTTTTACTTTTATCAGATGTTTTGAATTACTGTAAACCCAGCTTCTTTTTAATTTCTGCTGTTACATCTGTACTCAAAGTTGTGCTGATGTAAGGTACTCCGGCTGTAACATCCATGATATAAACATAATTGCCTGCCTGACCGATTTCTTTGATTGCATTCAGCATTTTATCAGAGATTGCCTGCATCTTTTCCTGTGAAGCTTTCTGGAGTGCAGTCTGATTGTCCTGATAGCTTTGCTGGATACGTTGCTGCAAGTCTGTTAATTCAGTCTCTCTGCGCTGACGTACATTGTCCAAGAGATTAGCTCTTTCTTTTTCATACTCTGCTGCCTTTTTCTGGAATTCATCCTGCATACGCTTCAGATCGTCTTCATACTGCTTTTGTAGGTTCTGCAGTTCTGTCTGTGCTGCCTGATATTCCGGCATAGCCTGGATAATATCTGCAGAATTAAAGTGTCCAAACTTTTGGGCAAAGACTGTCAGCGGAGCTAACAGAAGGCAAACTAAAATTAATTTTTTCATTATGCTTTAATTTATTAAGTTATTTGTTTTTCTAGATAAGCGATTGCAAAAATACGAATGTTAATTTGAATATCCTAATTTGGCAAGCACTTCATTGCTAATATCTGCTTTAGGAGAGGCAAATATAATGCCAGCGTCAGAGGCGCGGTCCAAAATCAGAGAATAGCCTTTTGAGTCACAAATATCTTTGATGGCGTTGTATATTTCGTCCTGAATTGGTGCCATCAGGCTTTGGCGTTTTTTGAAAAGTTCCCCTTCCGGACCAAAATATTTTTTTCTGAGTTCGGCGGCTTCCTTTTCTTTCGCTACAATCGCATTTTCTTTCTCTGTTTTCTGTTCATTACTTAAAAATACAGCTTCACTCTGATAATTCTTATAGAGTGTTTGCGCTTCCGTATTTAAAACATCAACCTCTGCCATCCATTTTTTAGATACTTGGTTCAGTTGTTCATTGGCCCGTTCATAGGCTGGTATCTTCTTTAGGATGTACTCCATATCTACCAAGGCAAACTTTTGAGCTTTGGTTTCAGATATGCCGCATGAAAGCATAATCAGCAGAATCCAAAATAGTTTTTTCATAAGAACCTCCTTTTTTAAAATTCTTGTCCTAAGATAAAGTGGAAGTTGTTTCCACCTTTTGTACCGAATACTTTGTCGAAACCGTATGCCCAGTCAATACCCATCAGGCCGACCATTGGCAGGAAGATGCGGACTCCGACACCGGCAGAACGCTTCATGTCAAATGGATTAAACTTCTTGACATTATTCCATGCATTACCTCCCTCAACAAAAGCCAACGCATAGATATTGGTTGAGGTTTGAAGCATGAGCGGGTAGCGAAGCTCCAAAGTGAAGCGGTCATAAGCATATCCGGTATAGCCGTTTGGAGTCAACGAACCGTTTGAATAACCGCGCAGTCCGATAGTCTCTGTTGCGTAGTTTGATGAATATCCAGAAGTACCGTCACCTCCTACGTAGAATGTTTCAAATGGAGATGGTTTGTACTGGTTATATGAGCCTACAATACCAAATTCCACACGGGTCATCAACACCGGACATTTGTTCTTTCCGGTTAAAGCCGTATAGGTCTTGCTTCTGAATTTCCATTTGTGATACTCCACCCATTTGTATTTCTTTTGAAGTTCATTCTGATATGAAGAACTTTGGTAATCATTACCCAATGACTTGTAGTCGATGTTGTCAAATAACGAGTAAGGCGGCGTTAATGAAACTGAGAAGGAGAATTCAGATCCTCTTCTTGGATAAATCTGGTTGTCCGTAGAGTTTCTTCCAAGTGTCAGGTTCAGATTGATGTTATTGCAAGTACCATTGGCAATGAGGAAGTATCTCCAGTCTTTCAGAACATATCGGTTATACGATAAGCTTGTCATTAACGTGAAATAGTCGTCCGGCCACCGTAAACGTTTACCCCATCCGAGTGAAACTCCAAATACCTTAACATACTTATCGGGATCGTAGAAGTTCTCATAATAGTTAGAACTTGTTGATCCCAGACCATAGAGGTAATTGTAATAGCTGTTATAGTATGCTTCGTTATAGAAACGGTCGTTTACCTCAGTCTGTTTGGAGTAGAAAGCGGAGAAGGAAAGACTGTTCGGTCGCTTGCCGCCAAACCACGGATTCAGATAACTGATGCTGTATGACTGATAATATTGTCCGTTGGTTTCACCGCTGATACTGAAGGTTTCTCCATTACCTTGCGGAAGAATTCCACGGCGCAATCCGTCTTTATTGAATAGATTGGCCATACAGAAGTTGGAGAACTTCAATCCGATACGTCCGATGACACCTGTTTGTCCGTAACCCAATGAGAATTCAATCTGGTCGTTTGACTTTGAAGTCAATCCCCAGGAAAGATCTACTGTTCCGGTTTCCGGATCCGGCTGGATATCATACTGAATATTTTCCGGGTCGAAGTGTCCCATAGACGCGATTTCGCGGTATGAACGTTCCAATGCCTCCTTGCTGAACAGGTCACCCGGTTTGTTACGTAACTCGCGGCGCACGACATTTTCGTAAACACGGTCATTTCCGGAAATCTTTACGTGCTTAATAGTGGCTTGGGTTCCTTCAGAAATACGTATTTCCAAATCAATGGAATCCCCGTCAATATTAACTTCTACCGGATCGATGCTGGAGAATACATAACCATTGTTCAGATATAGATTGGCAATCGCATCCTCATCCATATTCAGACGCTTGTTCAACTCTGTCTGATTGTATACATCTCCGCGGTTCATCTTGAGCAGACGATTCAGGAATTCAGTATTGTATAAAGTATTACCGACCCATGATACATTGCGCAGATAATATTTTTGTCCTTCGTCAATTTTTACGTAGATGTTTACGGTCTTTTCATCATGATTCCATACACTGTCTGCTACAATCATGGCGTCACGGTATCCCAACTCATTGTATTTGTTGATCAGGTTCTGCTTGTCTTCTTCGTAATTTTCAGGGACGAATTTCTTTGTACGGAACCAGCTGGCAACCTTACCCTTTTCGTTGGTTTTCTTAAATGCACCAGGTTTGAATAGCGTTCCTTTGATCTGTTTGTCGGTCAAGGCTTTGTTCCCATCCAAAACAATCTGATGAATTTTGATTTTGGACTTCTTGTCGACATTAACATCCAGAATCACCTTGTTGTTTTCGTTGATGTCATCTCTTTGTATGAAGTGGATTTCCGCATTTTTATATCCTTTTTCTTCAAAATATCTTTTTGCCAGGATTTCCGCTTTGTCGAGCATATTCGGAGTGATCTGGGCGTCTTTAATCAAACCCAGTTTGGATTCCAAATCTTCTTTTTCAGATTTTTTGACTCCGTTGTAATTGATTTGGGATATTCTGGGACGCTGGCTTAATTGAATATGTAAAAATGCCTTCTGGTCTACAATACTGTCCACTTCAATTTTGACATTGGAGAAAAAACCGTTCTTCCAGTATCGTTTTACGGCTTGGGTGATTTCCTCGCCAGGCAGGCTGATTTTTTGTCCTACCGACAGTCCGGATATACCGATAAGCAGATAATCGTCGTAATTTTTGACTCCATCTACGCGGATTCCTCCAATTGTACATTCAATAGGAGTTCTGGAATATTCAATATCCGGTTTGATTTGAATATTCTTATTGTCTTGCGCCCATGAAGAAGTGATGTTCCCGCAGAGGATTGCGGTGGTCAGTCCTATTATGAATTTCTGTTTCATGTGTTTGAGTCCTTTATTGTTCTGCCACTTGTTCACTGGTTTTGCCAAATCTTCTTTCTCGTGACTGATAATCAACGATGGCTTTACAGAATTCTTCTTCGGTAAAGTCTGGCCAATATGTATCACAGAAATAAAGTTCCGTGTATGCGCATTGCCAAAGCAAATAGTTGCTGATTCTGAGTTCGCCGCCTGTACGGATAAGTAAATCCGGATCTGGCATAAAGTTGGTATTCAGGTGCTTGCTGATCACCTCTTCATTAATATCTTCTACAGTTAGTTGCCCTTTTATGATCTCACTGCTAATATTTTTTATCGCTTGGGTGATTTCCCATCTGGAAGAGTAGCTCAAGGCAATGATCATGGTCATTTTGCTATTTTGAGCTGTACGCTGCATGCACTCTTTCAAACGTTGTTGTACGCTTTCCGGTAAGCGTGACTGATCTCCGATGACACGGAACCGTACATTGTTTTTCATGAAAATCTCCTCTTCCAGATGATCCAGAATTAGTCCCATCAGAGCAGTAATCTCTGCCGCGGGTCTGTTCCAGTTTTCGGTAGAGAATGTGTATAGCGTTAGGTATTTTACACCTAGTCTTGTGGCTTCTTCTGTGATCTTCTTAACAGTTTCCACACCTTGTTGGTGCCCTGCAACACGTGGCAGTCCCTGAGCTTTGGCCCACCGACCGTTTCCATCCATAATGATGGCTACATGCTCAGGAATGCGCGATTTATCTATAAGTTCTTTGTAAGGCATATATACTAGTTATTACATAATCTGTATTTGGGAAATAAATCATAGGTGATATAGAGCAGACTCATCGAATAGCAGTCTTTATTTTTCAGACCTTTGGCTGGAATACCGTAGGGGTGAATTGCTTGAGCTCCTTCCGGGTCTGTTGTGTCTAATGCGTCACTGGTTGTGAAGCGGATACTCCATTCAAAACCTATATTAATTCTTTCCTTTAATTTATATTTAACTCCTACCCCTATCGGGATATTAAATCCCACGACAATGTCTGCAGGTTTAGGGGCAAAGGTCAGTCCGGCACCGAGTAACATGTAGGGGGTGATTCTGCTGTTGTCTTTGTAGCTCTTTCCAGTACCATAACCCCAAAAATTGAATTCAAATTGGGCACCTAAATCAAATACATTTCTGGTGAATGTTACTGTTGCCGGTGTTCCACCTTCTGTTGAGGGTGCATATCCGTCTTCCGGAATGAAAACATTTTGATTGTCTCCTTTTATATGTCCCAGGAACAGATTGCCTTTTATAGCCATTCTGGGATTGAAAATGTAGCGCGCCATAATACCTCCGCTACCTCCCAGGTTTCGAAAAGGGGTATTGTTCAGGTCGCCAAGATAAAAACTTCCTCCTAAGGCACCTCCCAATTCCATTCTGTATTCCAGTTCCTGTCCGCTGACCGGATGTATTCCGGTTATCAAGATCAGAAGCCAAATGAAGATTGCTTTTTTCATGCCTTAATGTTTCTTGGGATGTTATTCTTTACTTTTTGTTGAATCCCAGTTCGTTTAAACGTCCTTTCCAGACAGATGAGCCACAAATCAACCAAATAAAATGGTCAGAGTCTACAGCGGCAGTTACCTGTTCTGTCGTTCCTTTTACCGGGAATGGCATTACGATTTCGTCATCTTCTTTCCAGGTAATGCCGTTATCCTTGCTGATATAGAGCTTGTTGTAGGCTACCTGATCTTTTCCGTTGACCGGCTTGCCTCCAAAGGCAATAATCTGATTGTTGTAATAAATTAAAGATAAATCGCTTAGATTCGGACAAGTATATGTATTTTCACTATTTGTCGGAAAATACATCCAATCCAGATTTTCATTGCTGTTTGTCAAAAACAGTTTGCTCCAGATTACGGCGGTTGTATCCTGGGTGTATATTTCTGGCGCTCTGTTTCCAATCATCATCATTCGTTGATTGCCATTATTCAAGGAATAATATATTCCGGCCAGATCCTGTGTCGGAAGCCAGTCCGTAGGAGAGTCCGAGACGTCTTTAATCCAAGTTTTTCCATCGTTTTCGCTATAAACGATTTCGTTGTTGCTCAATGCGAATAGTTTGGAGGCTCCTCCCGCAATCAGGTGAGTGATATACTGTTCTGTGCTAACAGCAGTCCAAGTTGTTCCGTCGGCAGAAGTGAGCAACTTTCCATTTTTTGTATTCAAATATAATTTGTCATCCAAGACCGTGAGTGAGCGAACCTCGGCGGCATCGCATCCTGTTGTAGAAACTTGATCCCAGTTATTTCCGTTCCAGGTTGTGGCATATATGGTACCGTATTTGTCACCAAGCACAAAAATGTGGTTATTCCAAAAGACAGCTTTAGTCTGTTGCATGTCTTCAAACGGAGCATTATCTGCTATCTTTTGCCAAACAAATTTTTCGCCGTCTTGCTGGTGTACATTCAATTTCATTTCATAATCCCGATATGCTTGTCCGTCACTGGACATTACCCGGAAGGTCAGCAGATAAGAGAAATCAATAGAGTCGGAAGAACTGTATATTTTCCATTCAGGTTCCGCTTCTCCGGCAATACAGTAGGCAACACTTCCTGCCGCAGAGATCGAAGCCAAAATACTTTCTGGATGGCTGCCGTAGGGCAGAGAGTCCCGGTTGTAGATTTTATTGTTCAGCTGATCAATGGTCATGGGGAAATAACTGCCGGAGTAGTTGGTTGTATAGGTACTGTCCGCTCCGTCAGATCCTGTTGTGTGCATGGTACGCTTAACCTGTCCCAAAGTAAACCCTGTGATGATGGCTTCGTTGCTCAGAGTATAATTGATTTCATCACTGCATGATCCTAAAAAACTAGCCAGGATTGCAATGATCGGAAGAAATAATTTTCTCATTACGGTGTTCGATTATGATTTTAATTTTGCAAAAATACTCACATTTTTTTCTTTGACGAAAATTAATTCGTTGAATTATCTAAAATTATGGATAAAAACCGTGCTTCTGTTTCTATTTGAGTTCAAACGCTATCAGAATGATTTTGCGCAAGCTCCCAGATTCTGTTCAAAACATAGGATGTCGTGCAGATGATACTGTTTGATAACCGAAGGAATACGTGTGGGGATAAGGGGAGCATCAATACCCTTTTTCAGGGATATCGGGCTGCGTTCTATATAAATTTCATCCCACAAGCCTTGACTGATAAACTGCTGTAAAACAGATGATCCTCCTTCTACCAGCAAGGACAGAATGTTTTTTTGATATAAGTCGTTCATAATTTGAGTCAGTAAATTATGAGTTCTGTCCAACACTTGTACAGATACATGTTTGGGCAATGCTGACGGGTCATGTTCGGAACTGGTCGTATAAATAAGGGTCGGTTGTGTCGTTTCCTGGAATATTTTTAGATTTTTAGGAAATTTTCCCCGTGTATCTATAATCAGACGTAGGGGAGAGGAACCTCCCCAAAAACGTACGTTCAGTGATGGATTGTCTTTTATGGCTGTTCCGCCTCCTACGAGAATAGCCTGATGTTCTGCCCGTCGCTTATGTACCAGAACGCTTGTTTCCGGTGTGGAAAATACATAGGCGGGCTGTTGTTCGTCAGTACGTGCCGCATCCATATAGCGATCTGCTGATTCGGCCCATTTCAAAGTGATAAACGGACGCTTGTATTGATGAAAAGTGATAAAGTGTTTGTTTAGTTCCAGGCACTCTTTTTCTTTGACACCTACAACAACCTCAATGCCTGCATCAAGCAGTTTTTGGATTCCCCGTCCGGCAACTTTGGCAAATGGATCACGGCAACCGATGACCACGCGCGGTATGCCCTTTTCTACAATCAGATCCGCACAAGGAGGGGTCTTGCCATAATGGGCGCAAGGTTCCAAACTTACGTACATGGTAGATTCGCGGAGCAGGTCCTGGTTCTTGACCGAAGCGATGGCATTTACTTCGGCATGTCCCTCACCGCAACGGATATGGTATCCTTCTCCAATAATCTGATCCCGCCAAACGATAACGGCCCCTACCATCGGATTTGGGGCTGTAGTTAAAATGCCGTTGCGCGCCAGTTGCAGGCAACGTTCCATGTATATTTCTTTAAATTCCATTTCGCTTCTTAGAAAAATAGTATTATGTTTGTATTGGTATAAAATCTACTTTTACTGGTAATGAATAAAAAATGATCTGCTTGTGAAAAAAGAACAGCAATATCTGCAGGATAAACTCCTTACTTGTTACTCCGCTACTGAGGCGGCAGCCATAGCGCGCTGGGTATTCGAAACCCGGTTTCATTATAGTCGCTTAGACTATTGTTTGGGCAAAGATAGGGATTTCTCGAAAGAAGAACGGGATGATTTTGAAAATATTGTGTGTCGTTTGCTTGAAAATGAGCCTGTACAGTATGTTTTGGGGGAAACGGATTTCTGTGATCAGAAGTTTTTGGTCAATCATCATGTGTTGATTCCTCGTCCAGAAACAGAAGAACTGGTGCGTTGGATCGCTTCTGATCTTTCGCCATTTCCCGCTGCTCCGCGCATTCTTGATTTAGGTACCGGAAGTGGTTGTATTGCCATATCATTATCCTCTCTTTTGTCTCAGGCTGTGATTTCGGCTTGTGATATAAGTGAAGACGCGTTGGATATAGCCCGGAAAAACGCCCGAAATCAGAATGTTGCTGTTTCTTTCTTTCAAGAGGATATCCTTCACCCGCATCATTTGCTTTCTGGAGCAGTTTGGGATGTCTGGGTTAGCAACCCTCCATATATATGTGAGCGGGAACGCAAGGATATGAGTCGTAATGTGTTGGATTATGAGCCTTCAACGGCATTGTTTGTTCCAGATGAAGATCCGTTGCTGTTTTATCGTGCAATAGCACGTTTGGGACTTAAAGGACTTTGTCCGGGCGGTTTCCTGTATTTTGAGATTAATCGGGCTTATGGTGAGCTTACCCGTCAGATGCTTGAAGAGATGGGGTATCAGGAGATTCAGGTCCGCCAGGATCAGTTTGGTAATGACCGAATGATAAAATGTCGAAGATGAAGGAGTTATCAGAAAAGGAGTTAATCAATAAGGCCGAATGTTATTGTATACAGGCCGAGCGTTGTTGTAGTGAGGTGTGCCGTAAATTGACGGTGTGGGGGGCCTCTGAAATACAGTCTGCTTCGATTATAGCTCATTTACTTCAGGAACGTTTTATTGATGAAGCACGTTTTGCCGTAGCTTTTTCCGGGGATAAAATGCGTTATAGTCATTGGGGACGTGTGAAGATCGGTTATGCGTTGAAGGAAAAAGAATTAAGTCAGGAACATATCCGGAATGCTTTGGCACAATTGGATCCGGAAGAGTATGCAGAAATATTGCAGAAAACTTTGAAGGAGAAATGGACTCAGGTAAAAGGGAAAAATGATTACGAATGTCGTCAAAAAGTTATCCGTTTTGCTTTGGGACGAGGTTTTGCTATGCAAGAAATTCTGAACGCATTGGATGCTTTGGGGCGAGGAGGGGATGATGAATACTAAAGAATTCCGGCGTTCCCTCCGTGCTTGTGCCGATGTGTTTTTTCCTCGTCTCTGTGTCGTGTGTGGTACACGTCTTGCTCTTGATGAACAGCAACTTTGTGTCGCTTGTCTGCATCAGTTGCCTTTAGTTCGTTTTTCTTCTCTTACGGAGAATCCCATGACAGACCGCTTTGTCGGTATTCATTCTGTCTGCAAGGCTGCTTCTTGCTTTCATTATCAAAAAGGGGCCACAGTAAATCGTATTCTTTTTGATTTGAAATATCGTGATAATCCGCAAGTGGGATTCGTCTTGGGACGCTTTATGGCCAGAATGCTGACGGGACGTGCTTTTTTTGAGGATATAGATGTTATTTTACCAGTGCCGTTATCGCATATACGGCGCTGGCAGCGTGGATATAATCAAAGTGAATGGCTGGCTCGTGGAGTGGCTGCAATTACAGGTTTGCCAGTATGTTCTGATGCCGTAAAACGAGTTCGCAATAATCCAACGCAGACACGTTTGGACCGATGGGGGCGTTTGGAAAATGTAGATTCTATATTTAAACTGACCCGGAATTGTTCAGTCTTATCCGGGAAGCATCTTTTGTTAATAGATGATGTGTTTACGACGGGCGCCACGATACTTTCACTTTGCGATACTTTGAAGGCTGTTCCCGGAACACGTTTCAGTATTCTTACTTTAGCCTGGGCCGGAGGGTAATTTTGTTCTGTCTAGGCCAAAGTTTTATATATAAGTCATCGTAAAATCTTTGAATTAATTGTATATTTGCATGTCAAACAAAAATAAGCGAATTAATTATGGAAACATTAGAGAAAATCTTTGCCTCAAAATTGCTTAACGTAAAAGCGATTAAGTTGCAGCCAACCAATCCTTTCACCTGGGCTTCTGGCTGGAAATCACCATTTTATTGTGATAACCGCAAAACTTTGTCCTATCCGGCTTTGCGCAATTTTGTCAAGATTGAAATCTGTCGCTTGATTGAAGAGAACTTTCCTGAGGTTGGTGCTGTAGCTGGAGTGGCTACCGGTGCAATCGCCCAGGGAGCTTTGGTAGCTGACGAACTGAATTTACCGTTTGTATATGTACGTTCCAAACCAAAAGATCATGGATTGGAGAACCTGATTGAAGGCGAATTGCGTCCGGGTATGAAAGTCGTTGTCGTTGAAGATCTGATTTCTACCGGCGGTAGCAGTCTGAAGGCAGTAGAGGCTATCCGTAATAACGGTTGTGAAGTTGTTGGTATGGTTGCTGCTTATACTTACGGTTTTGATGTGGCTCAGAAGGCGTTCAGCGATGCAAATGTACGTCTGATTACATTGACTAACTATGAAGCAGTGGTTGCTGAGGCTTTGCGCATCGGCTATATTGCAGAGTCAGATGTAGAGTTGTTGAATCAGTGGCGCAAGGATCCTGCACACTGGAATGTATAATCACGAAGGAATCCTATAGAATATGGCAGAACAACAGTTTGAGAGCAGCGTGAAGCTGATTCCCTACAGCCAGAATCTGGTTTATGCCAAATTGTCCGACTTGACTAACCTTGCGGTAATCAAGGACCGTATCAATGATCCGATGTTTGAGACAGCGGTGGCAGGAAAGGTTCCTCAGGACAAGTTGGAGCAGATTAAGGAACGTGTCAAGGATATGACTTTTGACCGTGACTCGATTACAACAACAGTTCCTCCTATGGGTGAGCTTTCATTGCGAATTATAGAACGTGAAGAACCGAAATGTATTAAGTTCGAAGCGGTAAACAGCCCGATTCCGGCAAATCTGTGGATTCAGCTGCTTCCAGTGACTGAAACACAGTGCAAGATGAAGCTGACTATACGTGCCGAACTCAATATGTTTATCAAAGCAATGGTAAGCAAGCCTCTGAAAGAGGGCGTGGAAAAACTGGCTGACATGTTGGCCATGATTCCCTATGGAGCATAAGAAAACTAGATAAACCGACGAATATTATGGCAAGTAAACTTTGGGAAAAGAATTTCGAGGTTAATCAGGAAATAGAAAAGTTCACGGTCGGTCGCGACCGTGAACTTGATTTGTTTTTGGCCAAGCACGATGTGTTGGGCTCTATGGCTCATATCACCATGCTGCAGAGTATCGGTCTTTTGGAAAAGGACGAACTGACAGCACTGCTGGCCGAACTGAAAAATATATACGCAGAGATCGAAGGCGGCCGCTTTGTCATTGAGGAAGGTGTAGAGGACGTCCATTCACAAGTAGAGCTGATGCTTACCCGTAAGCTGGGTGATATGGGTAAAAAGATTCATAGCGGCCGTTCGCGTAATGATCAGGTGCTGGTGGATCTGAAACTCTTTACCCGTCAGCAATTGATGGAGATTGCAGAAGAAGTGCATGTGTTGTTTGATGAACTGATTGTTCAGAGTAACCGTTATAAGGATGTACTGATGCCTGGTTACACGCATCTTCAGGTTGCCATGCCGTCAAGTTTCGGCTTGTGGTTCGGTGCTTATGCCGAGAGCCTGGTTGACGATATGCTCTTCTTGCAGGCTGCTTTCAAGATGACCAACCGCAATCCGTTGGGATCGGCTGCCGGATATGGTTCATCTTTCCCACTGAACCGTACGATGACGACCGAACTGTTAGGCTTTGATTCTATGAACTACAATGTGGTTTATGCTCAGATGGGACGCGGTAAGATGGAGCGGAATGTGGCATTTGCTTTGGCCGGACTAGCCGGTACATTGTCTAAGCTGGCTTTTGATGCCTGTATGTTCAACTCACAGAATTTCGGTTTTGTAAAACTTCCGAACGAGTGTACTACCGGTTCCAGCATCATGCCTCACAAAAAGAATCCTGATGTATTTGAGCTGACCCGTGCCAAATGTAACAAATTGCAGGCTCTTCCTCAGCAGATTGTGCTGATCATGAATAATTTGCCTTGTGGCTATTTCCGCGATCTGCAGATTATTAAGGAAGTGTTCATTCCGGCTTTCCAGGAAATCAAGGATTGCCTGCAGATGGTGGCCTATATCATCAATAAGATTCAGGTAAATGAACATATTCTGGATGATCCGAAATATGACAATATGTTCAGTGTAGAAGAAGTAAACCGTCTGGCTGCAGCCGGTATGCCGTTCCGTGATGCGTATAAGAAAGTCGGTCTGGATATCGAGGCCGGAACCTTTACTCCGGACAAGCATGTGGCGCATACTCACGAAGGCAGTATCGGTAATCTTTGTAATGACCGTATTGTAGAATTGATGAATCAGGTATGGAACGGGTTTAATTTCTCCAAGATGCAAGAAGCTGAAAAGAAACTGCTGGCTTCTGAATAAATAGCTTAAGATGAATATTTTTCAGCAATCTTTTAAATCCAATCTCCTTTCCCCTATATCTTATGGTATAGGGAAAGGGAGATTTTTTGTTCTGTTACTGCTGTTGGCGTCTTGTACGAAGCAAACGGAACAGTTTTATACTAATAAGCCTGCTCGTTTCCGGGTTCAGTTTGTGCAGACCATTCCTCCTTTGAATGCGGCTTTGAATGGTATGGGAGAGTTTGTTACGATCACACAGCGTACCGATGTTTACATTTATAGTAATACCCAAACTTCGTTCTCTCGCCCTGTAACCAGTGCCGACAGAGATTATAATTATATGGGGCTTTCCGGTTTTATCGTAGGATTGCCTAATATTCCGCCTTTAGGATCCAGTGTCAGTCAGGTCGTATGTTATGATTTGGCCTGCCCGAATTGTTATGAGGAGCAGGTGGTGACCCGTGAGATGCAGCTGCAGACCGGGGGCAGATGCTATTGCCGCCTTTGTCAGCGTACTTATGATCTCAACAATCAGGGCTATGTTGTGAGTGGAACCTCAGGAAAGTCATTGTATCGTTATCGGGTAGTCTATCAGAACAATACTCTTTTAATAAATAATTAGAAAAAAGTTGCGAAATATTTGCAGAAGTCATTTCTTCTTCATACCTTTGCAGCGGTTTCAAAAAGAATTGCGGAAATAGCTCAGTTGGTAGAGCACGACCTTGCCAAGGTCGGGGTCGCGAG